>Ga0208301_1000066_pt1 | contig 47117 bp, 41 predicted proteins | sample 25BtaG_FD_184100 | JGI IMG/M metagenome (GOLD analysis project Ga0208301, IMG submission 184100) | Marine viral communities from Cariaco Basin, Caribbean Sea - 25B_WHOI_OMZ_CsCl (SPAdes) (version 2) | ecosystem: Environmental > Aquatic > Marine > Oceanic | place: Caribbean Sea: Cariaco Basin...
ATTTCTACGCGGCCGAGGAGTATCATCAGAACTTTGCCGGCAAGCATCCCCGGCAGCCTTACATCATGGCGGTCGCCGAGCCCAAGCTGAAAAAGGTCAGGGAAGTGTATCCGGACAGGCTGAAAACGGTCTGACCGGTCCTGGCTCGTCAGGCCCGGCCGCCGCCCCGTTTCGGAGGTTCGACCATGAGCACATCTGCCGCAGGCTATGACCTGTCCCCACTCTCGCCCGCCGAGGTTGACCGGCTGGCCGCCGACCTGAGCCAGGAAGAGCGCACGGTATTGCTGGACCATGGCACCGAGCGCCCATTCTGCGGCACCCTGCTGGATAACAAGCAGGACGGCGTCTACCACTGTCGCCTGTGCGACCTGCCACTGTTCAGTTCGGCGTCCAAGTTTGATTCCGGGACCGGATGGCCCAGCTTCTTCGAGCCATTTGACAAGGACCATATCCGTTACCTGGAAGACCACAGCCTCGGCATGACCCGTACCGAGATCCGCTGCCCCCGGTGCGACAGCCACCTGGGCCATGTCTTCCCTGATGGTCCGCCCCCCACAGGGCAGCGTTACTGCATGAACTCGGTTGCCCTGACCTTCCGGCAATCCTGAGTCCAGGCAGGTTATTGACCGGTCACGGTGGCCACGTACCGGGCCACCGCGGCAATCTGTTCACTGGTAAGGGTTTCATTGAAGGCCGGCATAATGCCGACGCCATTGGTCACGGCTGCGGCGACCTTGGCTTCGTCGGGTGCCAGTTCATCGAGGTCCGGCCCAATGGCCCCGGTGGCACCTGCATCCGCCAGCGTATGACATATCGGGCACCCGGGTTGGGCGAGTTCGGTAAACACCTTGCGGCCCTCTTCCACGGAGGGCTCTTCACCGGAGGGTCCGGCGAGGCCCGGAGATGAGAACAGCAGTCCCGCCGTCAGCGGGATAATCCAGCCTGGCCGCACGTCAGCTTACCTGCACCGTCACGCCATGGTCCTCCCAGCCGTTATGGCCGTAACCCCGCTCGTTATCCGTCCGACCCTTCGGTTGTGTTTCGCCGCTGGCCGACGTTGCGCGGCTCACAAGGCGCACTTCGCCCGGCGAAAGATCGGTCGCGAACACAAAGGGCCGCCAGGCGTACTGGCCAAGATCCGGTCCCACAAAGCGGGCTTCCTGCCAGGTTTCCCCGCCATCGGTGGAGACTTCAACGCTCTCCACGGCTACTGCGCCGCCCATCGCAACGCCGTAAATCAGGTTGCGGCCCTTATGGGTTTTCTCCAGGGGCGTGGTAATCCAGGATTTGACGTTCATTTCCCACATGGAAGGTTGTTCCGGTGCGCCGGATTTGCCCACGTCCCGGATACGGTAGCCGGAAGCCTGGATCTTGGCATCGGTTTCCTTGTCGGTGAACGCAACCCGTTTGACGTACTTGACGTTGTTGACCCCGTAATACCCCGGAACGACCATCCGCAGCGGACCGCCGTGAGACAGTGGCAAGGGCTCATCGTTCATGGCCCAGGCGAGAATGGCGGTTTCCAGTGCCCGCGTTGGCACCGAGCGCTCCACCATGACGGTTTTCGGGTCAAGCCCGGCGGGCAGCTCTTCGCCGCCGGTGCTCGTAATAAAGCTCATGCCATCCTCAACGCCGCCGAGTTCCTCGACCACATCCTTGAGGGGCACCCCGGTCCACACCACACATCCCGCTGCGCCGACCGACCACTGGGTTCCGCTGGCACCATGGGGGAAAAACGCGCGGCCGTTCCCGGAGCACTGAAGCACCGTGGTGACAGAGGTGACGTTCATGTTCTTGAGCTCGGCCAGGGTAAGGCTGCGGGCGTTCCTTACTCCTTCAATCGACACTTCCCAGGCATCCGCGTTCTCGACGACCTCCACGGGTGGCGTAGGCAGGTTGTTGCGAACAAACAGTCGGTCTGACGGGGTCACGACCCCTGCACCAATCGCGTCTCGGCGGGTTTCCATGGTATTGGTGCTGTGGACGATCAGCGCGTTGCGCTCTTTCCAGGCGGCATAGTCCGGCAGGCTTTTGGGTTCTTCCCCTCGCGCCAGGGGGGCGAGGCCCAGCAGAGGCACCGAGGCGAGTACGCCGGCGCTGCCAAGCAGAAAATGGCGGCGGGTGCTGCCGACCTGTTGTGGAAGTGCCGTGGCACGGGCGTGGAGATCAGGATTATTGTTCATGTCTTGCTCCCTGAGCGGATTCGGAATGACAGCTAACGGTAGCTGCAAATGCCCGTATTCGGACGACGTGTACTTATCAGATTTAGTCCGGCCGACCGGCCTGGTCAAATAATAAACAGTTCTGGCTTGGATACCGTTTGCTACAAAGCGCTATAATCGGCGGCTTTTCCCTACCACACCCATGGAGATCCGCCCCCGCATGATTCGCCTCAGAGCCAACCCCCTTACCGAATCCGCGACGCTTTTGCGGCGTGTGGCCGTGATCCTTGGCTCACTTGGCCTGACAGCGATCTACAGCCTGCTAGTACTGGGGAGGGCCGCGGTGCGTCGGCTGGACCGAAGCACGGTGGACGCCTACACCCGGGGCTGGTCCACCACCTTGCTGAGGATGGTTCGCGCCAACCTGACCGTAAGGGGCGAAGTGCCAGACTTTGGTGATGGCCGGCGGTATATCATAGTGAGCACGCACGCCAGTCATTACGATATTCCGATTACCTTCGTGTCCATGCCCGGGTCCATACGCATGCTGGCCAAGAAGGAGCTATTCAGGATTCCCCTGCTTGGGGGCGCCATGAAGGCGGCGGAATTCCCGTCCATTGACCGCCACAATCGCAATCGCGCGGTGCAGGACCTGGCCCGGGCAAGGGCAATGATGGAAAGTGGAATCGTGCTATGGGCAGCGCCGGAGGGTACCCGTTCCAGCGATGCCCGGCTGCAGCCGTTCAAGAAGGGCTGTTTTCACCTGGCGCTGGATACCGAGGCGGTGGTAGTGCCCATGGCCATTCGCGGCGTTCACCACGTGCTTCAGGCTCGCAGCTGGAAGATCAACCTGGGCCAGCCGGTAGAGGTGCAGGTGGGTAAGCCGATAGATACATCGGGCATGACCAGGGAACAGTTGCAGGAGCTGATGGCCCAGGTTAGAAGCCAGATGGAAGAACTGCTGGGCGACGGTGAGGCCCGATAGCGGGAAACTGCCTTCGGAAGCCGGGCGTCTGGCAGCAGACGCCCGGAGCCGCCAGTTATAGCGCCGGTACGCCACTGGCCCGAGCCGCACTGATGACGGTGCTTGCCAGGTACCCGGTGTAGCCGATGTAGACGGCCATCAGCACCGCCCCCTCCCAGCGCCGGATAAGCCGCTTGGCGCCAAACAGGCCGAAGGCCATCAGGAACAGGCCCAGGGTGACGGCAGCCATGACGGACCAGTCCCGGTAGAGAATGGTGCTTTCAGCCGCCATGGGCTCGATAGCCGCGGCCATACCCACGACGGCCAGGGTATTGAAGATGCCGGAGCCGATAATATTGCCCAGTATCAGGTCATGCTCGTTCTTGCGAACGGAGGCGATGCCGGCGGCAAGCTCCGGTAGCGACGTACCGATGGCGACGATGGTCAGGCCGATGATCAGGTCACTGACGCCCAGCGCCTGGGCCACGTAGACCGCGCCCCATACCAGCATGCGGGAGCTGACCAGCAATAGCACCAGGCCGACTACCAGCCACACCAGTGCCCGGTTCAGGGGCATGGGGTGTGCGGCGAGTTCCGACTCGGTTTCACCCCCGAGTGCATCACCTTTACCCCGGATACCCTGCACGATGGACCAGCCCATAACCACGGCAAACACTGCCAGCAGTATCCAGCCGTCCAGCCTGGACAGGTTGCCATCCAGCAGTTGCCAGCCGGCCAGCAGGGTGATGCCGATCAGGATGGGCAGTTCCTTGTGCAGGATCTGGGAGTGCACCTGGATAGGGCTGACCAGCGCCACCAGGCCAACAATCAGGGCAATGTTGGTGATATTGGAGCCGTAGGCGTTACCCAGCGCCAGGCCGGGGTTGCCATCGGTCGCCGCAATGGCAGACACCGCAAGCTCTGGCGCCGAGGTGCCAAAACCGATCACCACCATGCCTATCAAGAGGGGAGACATACCCAGGTGCGCGGCGGTGGCGGCAGCGCCATCCACGAAACGGTCAGCACTCCAGACCAGCAGGACCAGGCCGGCAACAATGGCGAGCAGGGCAAGCAGCATCCAATATCCCTCAGCAAGATGAAAGAACAGGTCAGTCACTGAACGGAGCGACACATCCGTTCGTATTCCTGTGGGCGTGGACGTTACCGTAAAACGGTTTCAAAGGTAAGCACCCGGTAATCCCCTATGGCAGGTGAAGGGTTTTTACCTCAACATCCGACTAAAGTTGCGGTGACTGCGTACGTGATAGTGCGCATCATGGTGCGCTAAATAACACCAGAATTCCCGAGAGTCTGCCTCTTTCAGGTGTGAATAGTTGGCATGCTCAGCATTTTATTATCCCCGCCAAAACCGGGATAATGTCACACTTTCCGGGCAGTGCTGCTGATCGTGGCGGGCCCGACAGGTTCAATAACTCGCTAAGGTGACTAGCAAATGGCTGTAAGAAAGGCAGACGTAGTGCTGGTCGGCGGTGGCGTCATGAGCGCCACTCTCGGCATGATGCTCAGGCAGCTGGATCCGTCCCTGGACATCGTCATGGTGGAGCGTCTTGATCACGTAGCCCATGAAAGCACTGACGGATGGAACAACGCCGGTACCGGCCACGCCGGCTACTGCGAACTCAACTACACCCCCGAAAACGACGATGGCGACGTGAGCATTGACCGCGCACTGACCATCAACTCTTCCTTCGAGATCTCCCTGCAGCTGTGGTCCTGGCTGGTCGAACAAGGCATGCTGCCGGAGCCGAAAAGCTTTATCAACCGCACGCCCCACATGAGCTTTGTCTGGGGTGACGATGGCGTGGCCTTCCTCAAGCGTCGTTATGAAAAGCTCAAGGCCCACCACCTGTTCCGGGAGATGGAATATACCGAGTCCCCGGAAACCCTGCAGGAGTGGATGCCGCTGGTGGTCAAGAACCGCGACCCCATGCAGCGAGTGGCAGCCACCCGCATTGGGCACGGCGCCGATGTGGATTTCGGCTCGCTGACCCGCAGCATGGTCAAGTACCTGGAAAGCACGCCCAACTTCGAACTGATGCTCAGTTCCCCGGTGCAGGATCTGTACCGCAAGGAAGGGAGGGGCTCCTGGACGGTCCGGGTCAAGAACCAGAAAACCGGCGCTACGCAGAAGATCAAGGCCGGCTTTGTGTTCCTGGGTGCCGGTGGTGGCGCCCTGCCCATGTTGCAGAAGTCCGACATTGATGAATCGAAGGGGTATGGCGGCTTCCCCGTCAGTGGCCAGTGGCTGGTCTGCCAGAAGCAGGATATCGTGACCCAGCACCACGCCAAGGTCTATGGCAAGGCGCCCATCGGTGCTCCGCCCATGTCTGTACCGCACCTGGATACGCGGATTATCAATGGTGAGCCGGCCCTGCTGTTCGGCCCCTTTGCCGGTTTTACCACCCGTTTCCTCAAGCAGGGTTCGGTGTTCGACCTGTTTGGTTCGGTGAAGCCCACCAACCTCAGGCCCATGCTGTCTGTCAGTCGTACAAACATGGACCTGACCCGCTATCTGATCGGCGAGGTGTTCCAGTCCCACAGTGACCGGGTGGCCTCTCTACGTAACTTCTTCCCGGACGCCCGGGAGGAAGACTGGAAACTGCAGAATGCCGGTCAGCGAGTGCAGATTATCAAGAAAACCAAGGAAGGCGGCGGCAAGCTGGAGTTCGGCACTGAAATCGTGGCGGCGAAGGACGGCTCCCTGGCTGCCCTGCTGGGTGCCTCACCAGGAGCATCCACCGCGGCCCATGCCATGCTTGATGTTATTCACCGCTGTTTTGGCGAACGTGCCAAGACTCCGGAATGGCAGGAACGTCTGCGGGAACTTATCCCGTCTTATGGTCAGTCCCTGGTGGATGATGAAGCATTGCTGAACCAGGTGCGTGAGCGCACCCTGTCCACGTTGGGCCTTAAGGAAGACGCCTGACAAACGATCTCCCAGGGCCTGCGCAATGGGTATTGCGCAGGCCCTGGTCTCTCCGCCCGCCCTGACCATATTCGATACTGATCTGAATGACGGTTTTTAAGACTTAATCGATCTGGCCCTTCCTTTCATTTCTGATCTCGATAGAAAACAATGACTTGATTGTCAAATCGGCCGGAATGGTGGTGAGCTCTGAAGCTCGTTCATGAGTATACTCTTTAGAAATGTGAAATATCTCACACTCGAGGAGTAACCATGGCTAAGCGTGAACGCAAGTTTAACCCCGACAAGGGCTATGTGGCGTTGCTGGGCTGGAGCCTCAACGCCGTGGAGGCCGCCGAATCCTTTGATCGCCAGTACGTGGTGGTAGCACCGGACTGGGCCGAGCCCTACTGTGAAGAGCACGACATCCCCTACGTGCCCTGGAATTTCGAACGTCTCAATGATCGCTCGGTAGAGATTGCCCAGACCCTGAAAGACATGGGCGTCAATGTGGCCATCCCCCTGTTCGAGGAAACCGTCGAATGGGCCGGCGCCATCAACTCGGTGCTGCTGGATAACCCCCGCCTGTTTGGCCAGGCCATGCTGTTGCGGGACAAGGCGTTGATGAAGCGTCGGGCCCAGCTTGGCGGCATCCGGGTGGGCATCTTCGAGGAAGCCCACGACCGGGAAGACGTCATCCGCTTTCTCAAGCGCGTGAACCAGACCCTGCTGAAACTGGACGGCGACCCCAACGATCCGATCCACCTGAAGGCCTTCGACAAGGCCGGCTGTCTTGGTCACCGTGTTATCAGGACACCGGACGAAGTGGATACCATCCCCGACGAGGAGTTCCCGGTACTGATGGAGTCCCACCTGGATGGCTGGGAGTTTGCGGTAGAGGCGTGGATTCACAATGGCAAGATCCGCTTCCTGAACATCTCCGAGTACGTCACCCTGGGCTATTCCGTGTTCGTGCCGGCCACTCCCGACCTGGAAAAATACCGGGCGCAGATCACCGCCGAGATCGAGAAACTGATCAAGACCTTCGATATCGACTTCGGCTTTGTGCACCCGGAGTACTTCGTGACCAGCGACGGCACCATGTACTTCGGTGAAGTGGCCTATCGTCCGCCGGGCTTCAAGGTGTTCGAATTACTGGAGCGGGCCTATGGCTTTAACGCCTACCAGGGGCTGATCCTGGCCTTCGATCCGAAGACCACGGAGGAAGAGATCACTGCCTTCTTTCCGAAGGAGGTGGTGGATGCCAAGGGTTACGCAGGATGCTTTGGTGTCTATCCACGGCGCCGGGTGGTCAGCCGGCTGGAGATGCCGGAAGAGACCGAGGACCACGAGTACTTCGAGTCCCACGAGCTGACCCCGCCCATGGAAGAAACCGTTACCAAGCGGACCGCCTTTGGTACCCATTGGGGGCTGGTGTATTTCTTCGGTGATGATCCCTATCGCATGCGGGACCTGCTGAAACATCAGGAAGACCTGGACTTCTATGTATAATCGACCTGAAGTATCCGTGTGGTGAATCAAGAAAAGGCGATCCACTGCACCAGCTACGGGCTGAATGCCCTGAGGATTTCGGGTTTTGATCGACAACAATGAAAATGCGGTGTCCACGGAGGCGGCGCACAAGCTTGCCGTCAGGGTTAAGCGTCTGGATGACGCCATTGAACTGGTGGCGGCAAGCGCCGCGTTTGCCAGGCTGTCAAAAATGCCTCGCCTGCTGGACAGCGCCCGCCAGGTATTGATGGTGGAGGGCGGCTGTGCCGAAGTGGAAACCCGTGCCGAGGCCATCGAGCAGTGCGGGGTTTTTGAAGGCTCAGACTGGGCCCACCCGCAGATCCTGATACCGTCCCTGACCAGCCTCTCTCTGCGTAGCCCGCAAATGGAAACAGTGGTCGTCGAGGCCCTTAGCGAGCTGAGGTTGCTTGCGGTGGCCATGGGGCACTACCTGCATCCCAACATCTCGACGGAACAGGCCCACCATTACCTGGCCCAGGTTCTGGCCATCAACCTGGAGCTGCTATTTGGCACCCCTTCGGAGGCGGAGCGGGAGCAGCAGGGGAAACTGGCGACCATCAGCCGCAACGTTATTCGCCACCTGGCCGAGCGTATCGGCTATGAGCATGTCATTGACCAGCTGATCGACGAGATCTGGCGAATGCTGAATCAGCGGCCTATCCAGGTCGGCGATGTCCGCCAGATGGTCACCCAGATCGCTCTCTGCCGTGCCAACCCCGATATCGACCTTGGCGGCAGCGGACAGGGTGCTGACCGGCTGATCAGCAGTCTGTTTGGCCCGACCCAGGCCTGCCGCGAAGATCCGGGTGTGGAGGTCTACCAGGAGCGCTTGCGCACCATGGACTCGGTGGCCCTGCAAAGCGAAGCCACCGGCTGTGCCCGGGCCATGCACGACACCGGGCTGGTGTCACCCTATCACGCAGTACTTGTACGTTACCTGCTTAACACCAACCCCAGCTTCCTGGGTGAGTCTCTGGGCTTGTCCAGTACCGGCCGGGACTGCCTTCTCTGCTATCAGGAACTGGTCCACGCCCTGATTCACGAAGGCATTTTTCCGGAAACCTGCCAGGGCGTATATGGCCTGGCACTGATGCTTGAGCGAGGCATCCTGTACCAGCCACCCGTAGCCCCGGGGCTTTGGCGTCAGGTGTTGCTGCCGGTTTCGCCCTATTCCGAGGAGCGCTTGCGCATGGCCTTCGGGCCGGCGCCGGAACCCCGGGCCTGGCTGATCCAGGGTGTGTTGTCCATGCTGGGACAGCCGCTGGGCGTGGGGCAGGGGAATAATCCCACCTGCCAGTCCGCCCGGGCCCTGTCCATGTGGGCCTATAACGACCCGGATTACCTGCTGCAGATGGTCGCCTGGGCCGCCAGGGATGACGAAATTATCATGCACTTTGAGGGGCAGCCGGTGTCTTCCCGGCTCAGCGAATCCGGAGTGGCGGCAGCGGTCAGCCTCGACCTCGATCCGGTCTCCCTGCTGGTGGTGCCTCACCTGGATCGTATCTACGCGGAGATGGGGCGCATGTGCGCCGGTCGGGAGGGGGACCCCCACCGCTGGGTGAACCCTGAATTCCATGGCTGGTGGTCCGGTCGCGGTTTCCGTATCAACGTAGACGTGGCGACGGGGCAACTGGAGGACCTGGATGGGTTTCTCCGTCACTTCTATGTCAGTTACCACCCCTATTACAACGGCAACCAGCCACTGATCCACCCCCAGCCGGCAGGCATCGCCGTCACCGACAGTGCCGCCCGGTTTATCGGCTGGCATGCGATTACCATACTGCGCGTCGGGTTGGATCAGCAGGACGATATGCGGGTGTACTTCTTCAACCCCAATAACGACAGCGGGCAGAACTGGGGTGATGAGATCGTTGTGAGCACATCAGGCAACGGAGAGCGTTTCGGGGAGGCGTCATTGCCCTTCGAGGAGTTCGCCTCGCGGCTGTATATCTTCCATTTCGACCCGCTGGAGCGGGGGGATCCGGAAACCGTCCCTGCAGAAGACGTCCAGCGAATCAACGATATGGTCTATCGCAGTTGGGGAGCCGACCGGGTTCCCGGCGCTGCCCTGCAGGCGGACAGCGGGCCAGCCTGACCCGCGCCGCCACAGGGAGGGTTATTGCGTCAGAAGTGCACCACTGAGCGAATGCTCTTGCCTTCGTGCATCAGGTCGAAGGCCTTGTTGATATCTTCCAGCTTCATTTCGTGGGTGATAAATACATCCAGCGGAATCTCCCCGGACTGGGCCTTGGCAACGTAGCCAGGCAGCTCGGTACGACCCTTTACGCCGCCGAAGGCGGAACCACGCCAGACTCGTCCGGTGACCAGTTGGAACGGACGGGTGCTGATTTCCTCACCGGCACCGGCCACACCGATTATGGTGCTCTCGCCCCACCCCTTGTGACAGGCTTCCAGTGCGGCCCGCATCAGCTTGACGTTACCCACGCACTCGAAGGTGTAGTCCGCACCGCCGTCGGTCATATCAATGATCACTTCCTGTAACGGCTTGTCGTAGTCGTTTGGGTTCACCACATCGGTTGCGCCCAACTGCTTGGCGATATCGAATTTGGCCGGGTTGATGTCGATGGCAATAATACGACCCGCCTTTGCCATGGTGGCGCCGATAATGGCGGCCAGGCCAATGCCTCCCAGGCCGAAGATGGCCACGGTGGCCCCTTCCTCAACCTTGGCGGTGTTCAGCACCGCACCAATGCCGGTGGTGACACCACAACCCAGCAGGCAAACCTTGTCCAGCGGCGCGTCCTTGGGAATCTTCGCAAGGGAGATTTCCGGCAGCACGGTGTATTCGGAGAAGGTGGAAGTGCCCATGTAGTGATAAATGGGCTTGCCCTGATAGGAGAAACGGGAGGTACCATCCGGCATCACACCCTTGCCCTGGGTCGCCCGCACGGCCCCGCACAGGTTGGTCTTGCCGGAAGTGCAGAACTTGCACTGACCGCATTCGGCGGTGTACAGGGGAATCACGTGGTCGCCCACCTCAAGCCCGGTCACGCCAGGGCCCACCTGCTCGACGATACCACCACCCTCATGGCCGAGAATGGCCGGGAAGATGCCCTCCGGATCGGCGCCGGAAAGGGTGTAGGCGTCGGTGTGGCAAACACCGGTGGCGACGATGCGGACCAGCACCTCGCCCTCTTTGGGTGGTTCCACGTCCACTTCAACGATTTCCAGGGGCTTGTTCGGTTCGAACGCTACGGCGGCTCGGGATTTGATCATGTCAGACTCCTCTTTCCGTCAGTTTGGGGATTACCCGCAAGGATAGAGGAGAAAGCCGTTTTTGTATCACCTGAAAGGGCAGTATTTTCCGTAAAAGCAGCGAAGGCCGCCGGGGCACGGGCCCCGGCGGCGGCAGGTTCAGGCCAGGCGGAAACCTGAAGAGGCCTGGTTCAGCGACTCGGAACAGTCCCCCAGCGCCCGGGTGTGGTCTTCCAGGTGGCCCCGGATAGTGCGGGATTCCAGGGCGCTGCCGTGGATGTGTTCAACCTTCTGGGCGATCTCCTCGGTGGTGGTGGAGATACCCTCGACGGAGGACACCACCTGCTCCATGTCACTGGCCAGCGACTGGATCGACTGGGTGATCCTCTCAATGACCACGACCGCCTCGCCGGCACTTTCCTCGCCGGAGTTTGCCTGCTGCAGGCCCTGTTCCATCAATGCGCCAATCTCACGGGTCTCCCGGTTAAGGGCGTCGACGATATCGGCGATGCCGGCGGTGGCAGAGACAGTTTTCTCCGCCAGGGAGCGCACTTCGTCCGCCACTACCGAGAAGCCCCGGCCAGCTTCGCCGGCACGGGCTGCCTCGATAGCGGCATTAAGGGCCAGCAGGTTGGTCTGTTCGGCCAGGCCATTGATGGTGTCGACAATGGTGTTTACCTTCTCACCGGTCTTGCTCAGGCTTTTCACCTGCTCATGGGTCTGGCGGATCTTGCCGGAGAGGTCCTGCATGATCTCGCCATTGCTGCGTACCACCGTGGCACCATGGCTGGCGGCTTCGCTGGCCTGTTGGGTGGACTGGTTTACGGTATTGGTCAGCTTGGCAATGTCTGAAGCCGTATGGGAGATTTCCTGCACCGCGGCGGCAGCCTGTTCGGTCTGGGCTTCTACCTGCTCGCTGTTGCTGCTCATCTGGCGAACCAGTTGCTGTAGTTCATCCTGCAGGCGGGCCAGGTCGCGGTTGCCGTCCAGCACCTCACGGATGACGCCGGAAACATCGTCTACCATCTGGTTTGACGCACCACCAAGGGCGTTGAACTCATCGTTGGGGTTGCGGCCGATCCGCAGGCGCTCACTGAGGTCACCGGCGGCGACCCGTGACAGCAGCGTGGCGGCATCCTTGAGCCGGCCGACCAGGGTGCGGGACGCCTGGGTGAGGGTGACCACCAGTACCACCAGGACAACACCGGACACGATAATCACCAGCCAGGCTGAGGCGTCCCTGGCCTGTTCAGCGCGGGCGGTGGTGCTGGCGACAAGCCCGGTTTCCAGCGACTGGTTCTGGCGTTCGATGACGGCTTCCAGCTCATTCCCCAGAGTCGCGAGCTGTTGTTCCGTCCCGATGATGGTGTTGATCTGCCCCTCCGCCCGCTCGAAGGCGCCAGCAAACGCTTTCACCGCCAGCCCCAGGTCATTGTCTTCCCAGTTCATGTCGGTGATGGTTTGCTGCATACCATCGATGGCCTGGTGGGTCTGCTCAGCGGATTCCGGAGTGAAGTTGTTCAGGTAGTCCGCGTAGGTGGTCATGGCCAGCTCGATATCATCGTTCATGATCGAGATACTGATCTGGCGCAGTCCTTCATCCATGGCCCTGGTCAGCTCGCCGTGGATGCCTGATGACGGATTCAGACCCAGAGCCTCGCGCTGCTCAAGCCACTGGCGGCGCAGCGTCACATAGGCAGACACCTGCTCGCGGATCTCGGCAGCGGTTGCCTGTATGCCCTCGTCGTAGATAGCCCCTGCCTGGGTCACCAGCTGCTCAGCCTGGTTCTCCAGTGCACTCAGCTGTTGCTGGTACCGCTCCACCGCATCCGCTTCCAGTCCGTTACTGAGCGTCTCCACGCGTAACCACTCGCCCCAGAGCGTGAGGGACGCGTTCTGATAGCGGTTGGCTGAGGAACGGTCCTCATAGGACTCCGACACCTGGTCGAGGCCGCGCAAGGCCGCCAGGGCCACCAGAACCAGCCCGACCAGGGTTGCTGCAATCAACAACCCGAATTTCTGTCGCCACGACAGGGAAAGCAAACGCTTCACAGGAGGTACTCCCCAGATACTGTTATTATCAATGATGGTCACTATATTGAAGCGTAACGGCGACGGGGATTATTTCTTGAAACAGTTTGGTTACGAAGTGTTTCTGGAGTGAACAGATGGTCTGGTGGCGGGATGGCATACCTGAGTGAACTGTGATCTCGAAATAGTCATGGCTCACTGACTGGGACTGTAATGCCAGTCGCACAAGCCAGAATCATTCACTGTTACAGGGAGAACAACAGCTATGAACGGTATCGGATATCTGTCATTGATTCACCAAGTCCTGAAGCGGTTTGCCGATGCCGAGGAAACGTGCATTCTCAGCGAACAATCAAGCTGAACGGTATCCCTTTGGATGATGACGTTCATCATTCAGGCAACGATCAAGTAAAATCTCCATAGGGTTAATGGCTGTCCAACCGCGCGGGCGCTTGTTATGGCCATTGAGGCCGTAAAGCCGTTCTCAATGGCCATGACGAAGCACCTTTCAGCTGCTACGGGAGCGTACTGTCACAAGTCCTGCAAGGCCCAAAGTGAGTAGAGCGAGGGTTCCTGGCTCCGGAACGGCCGCAACGCCTACAGTGAAGCCATGCCAGAACTCTTCTGGATCGGCTTCCCAGCTCAGCGAATTGACGATCCCTTGAAACTGAATGGCACCATGGAATTCATTGCCGGTGAGGATGTCACCGCCTGATACCGTATACGTCCCGTTCCCCCAATATCCTTCACCCTCGCTGAGCACCGTGAAGGGCCTGTCGAAATCATAGCTTACCGGAAGACTATTCCGGCCCTGGCTGACTATAGCGAAAATCGGATTTACGACGGCGGAGGAGAAGGTGATTGTGTTTGTGATTCCGGAGCGGCTCATAGCGATCATTTCAGATGCTGTCGGCGCATTGTCGATAAAGCTACTGGCGGTATAGGGTGCCGGTGTGCCCTCCGTCCAATAATTCGTACCGGTGCCGAGCTGCGCAAAATTCACGTCACCCGAATATTCAACCGAGACACTTCCCATAGTGCCCGAAGCTGAGCCTGCTGCACCGTTCGTGGCGGATGTCCAGTCTGTCCAACTGATTAGAGCAGCGGATGCCGGTTGAGCGGAGATTGCTGCGGCAGCAATGCCTAAAAGTATTCGCTTCTTCATTTTTTGATACCTCAAATAGCTAACGTTTTGGGAAACAGAACCCCATGCCACATCAAATGATGCAGAGATAACTTTTTGGAGCGAGTCGTTCGCTCTATTGCAAATTTCAAGCCGGCCCGGCTTATCAAGCTGAATTTATTGAAGGTTTCTTTTTATTGGCTATGCGCTGGAGTCAGATGTGTAAATATAACCGACGTAATTGAGGGGCTTTTAAGGTTGGCCTGCTAAGGGCCATTTTTATTTGTATGTCTGGGCGAACGTCAGTCGCTCCTGAGCAATGTAGGTTCCGCTTTGACCATTTGGCTTCTCTAAGTGGCTCTCTTGTCGCGATTTCGCCCTGGCTGGAATGCGGGGAACAGTGCGGGACACGCTGCAAAGCGAGGGTATGTCGGTCTCCGTTTGTTGTCTCCTCCCGCTCTGCAAAGATTGATGCTCTTCAGGGAAGTGTCGGGGTTCTTTACATAAGGGGGTCTGTCATTGATGTTTTTGTTTTTAATATCATGAAATGTAAAGGATATATTTTGTTGGCTGAAATTTTGCTTTCGGGTATGGCGAGTCAACCCCAAGAAGGAGTTTCATGATGATTCGTAAGATGACAGGGCTTGGTGCTGCGATTGCGATCCTTACGTCTGGGTCCGCAGCTGCCAGCTTCATAGATTTTGAGGATGCAAATGTTCGGGGCCTCGTTGATAACGATGCAGTAACTAATGAGTACCAAGGTACCAATAGCGTGGTGTTTTCTGGAGGCTTCATCGAGGCATCGGGTGGAGACGACGCCAACCCACAGGGTTTCATAACCGACCAGGTTTCATCGCCGGATGTAGATCTTTCGAATGGAACCCCCGGCCTTGGCAATTGGTTCGTTCGCACTGAGGGAGAAATTGGCCAGCGAGGCAGCGGGTCAATCTTCCTTTCCATTTTCTATGATGGGATCGTTACCGGCGCTTCCGGTGAGATTTGGGATATTGATGGCAATTCCGGCCAGGGAACCGAGAAGTGGAACGTGGTTGCGTTAAACAATGGTAGCGAGGTTCTGTCAGTAGCAAGTCCAGAAGGATTCAACAACGGAACTTTATCAATGGACGGTTTGCCCTGGTTTTTCGAGCTGAACGGTGCGGTCTTCGATCAGATCAATTTTGAATTTGCCGGTACCAAAGAGTTTGGTGTCGGCCTCGGCTTCGATAACTTCACGAGTTCAGTTCCAGAACCGGGAACTTTGGGGCTTCTAGGCCTTGGCCTCCTTGGTCTCGGCGCTGCCCGCCGCAGGTTCTCGGTCTAAATAAAGGATAGGTCTCCTTAGAAAGCACTTGGCTCAGGGAAGAGCGCCTTTGGGACCTGATGGTCGCGAGTAGCAGCTGACCGTTAGATAGGCTTTGCCTGAGGTGGGGTTATCAATGCTCCTCGCCTACGCCCAAAAAAGGTGGTGCAGGTTGTTTCAAGAATTCAGCTCTAAAAAACCAGATTCTCCCGAACCTTAAAATGACGAAAGCCTCGACTGGCGGGGCTTTCGTGGTGGTAGGTTCCGGGGAAGCCCGAAAACACTTTGTTTGGTGGAGGCGGCGGGAATTGAACCCGCGTCCGCCAGTACTCTGCCTTGAGCTCTACATGTTTAGTGTCCTTCTATTCGTTTAACCTGGTGCGACCCGAAGGCCAGGGTGCAAAAGGCGAGCTCTTTGAATCTTAGCCTTCAACCAGTGAGCTCTGGTTAAAGGAGCAGCCTGTTAGCTATGACGTCCTGAAATACCCGTTTACAGGCACCCGGGTCAGGACGACCAGCGGCTTACGCCGCCAGTGCGTAGTTGTCGTCGTTTGCGACTATTGCTTGCAGCTTTGGATTAACGAGATTGGCTGCCATCTCGACATGCACCCAAGGGTTCGCTACCGGCGTCGAAGCCATGTCGCCCCCTTGTATGATCAGTATATGGGGCCGCTTCCAGAGACTTCAAGCACTTTCCGCAAATGCCGGTCGGTAGTTACCCGTAACCCTGTCGCCCGCGATCTAGGTATGCTCTCGCATGATGCGCTGCTTCTGGCGATTCCAGTCGCGCTCTTTCTCGGTGGCGCGCTTGTCGTACAGCTTCTTGCCTTTTACCAGGGCAATTTCGCACTTCACCTTGTTCTTTTTCCAGTACAGGGCCAGTGGCACGCAGGTGTGGCCGGCCTGGTCCACCTTGCCCATCAGCCGCGCGATTTCCTTGGCGTGCAGCAACAGTTTGCGGGTGCGCGTCGGGTCGGCAATCACGTGTGTGGAAGCGGTGTTCAGTGGCGTAATCTGGGCGTTGAACAGAAACGCTTCACCGTCACGGAAAAGCACGTAGGCCTCGGTAATCTGGCCCTTGCCCTCCCGCAGGGATTTGACCTCCCAGCCCAGCAACTGCACGCCGGCCTCGAGGCGCTCCTCGATGTGGTATTCGTGCCGGGCCTTCTTGTTAAGGGCTATGGTGCCCCCGGAGTTTGCCGGTTTCTTCTTGCTCATGAAGTCTTTCCGTTGGATATTCGGTGTCTGACTTTGACTTCCTCCCCTACCTGCGTCGGTGGGGGATTCCATGCGCCGCTAGGCGGCGCCGGGTGCTAGTCCCTCACAGTTTCACACAGGTTCCTGCTTCACCGAGTCCGGTAACCCAGACTCTCCACAGGCTAATACGCGATGCCCTCGCGCTTTGATGTTGATCGCACCGACCACATCGGCATTTTGCTCAAAACTACACTGAACACAACGGAAGCAGGCCTGCGAGGTGCGATTGTCCGGACTGACGTGCTGGCATTTCGGGCAGGTCTGGCTGGTGTGGTGTGCTGGCACCGCCAGCACTTCACCACCCCGAAACGCCTGCTTGTAGGTCAGTTGTCGCCGGAATTCGTACCAACCCTGATCCAGAATGCTCCGGTTCAGACCGGACTTGGCTTTAACGTTCACGCCCGGGTTTTCTTGATCGCCTTTGGCCGAGCGCGACATATTCCCTACCTTTAAATCCTCGATCACGATCATTGCGTGGTTTTTGCTGAGTCGATCGGAGGCTTTGTGCAGATAGTCGCGCCGGATGTTGGCGATGCGGGTGTGCAGTCGGTTGATCTTGGCTTTCTGTATTTGCCAGTTAGCCGAGAATTTAACCTTGCGGGCAAGGGCGCGTTGCGCCCGAGCCAGCTTGAGCTGATTGGCCTTGAATGCACCCACCGGCTCGATAAACGTGCCGTCGGATAAGGTCAGAAAGCGGGCTACGCCCATATCCACGCCGATCATCGAGGTAGAGGTATGCGCCGGCTCAGGAATCTCCCGTTCGGTCTGGAAGCTGATAAACCAGTGTCCGCCCTCAAAGCCGACCGTGCAGTTTTTGATCGTGCCGACGATCTCACGGGATTTGCGAAACTTTATCCAGCCGAGGCTTGCCGGCAGTTTCACCCGCCGATTCTCGATCCGACAGTATTTCTGGAAGTTGACGAAGCGAACGCTGTCTCGCGATTGTCCCTTTTTCTTGAAGCGAGGACGCTGCGCGCCTTCGATCTTCTTATAGTACCGCTGCCAGGCTGCGTCCAAATCCTTCAACTTCTGTTGCAGGTTGTCGGTGTAGGCGTCTTTAAGCCATTCGGTTTCCGGGGCGCGCTTCCAGGCCGTGACCCATTTGGCCATCGTCTCGTATCGGGGCACGTACGCGCCCTTGGTATCCGCTGACTCATTGCGTTTCTCCAGGGCCTGATTCCAGACATAGCGGGCATGACCGCACAACACCCGAAGGCGGGCGCTCTGCACATCACTGGCACCCAGTCGAAATTTAAAGCCCTGGCGAATAATCATATGGTCATCTTAACATAAGCTGTTCATCCGTGGCTTTTCACTTCTTTTATTGGGCAAATAGTGGGTAAGCCTTTATTTCCTTGCCGTTTTTGGCCAATGTTATCCCATTGGATTAACCGGTTGGGTGGTGATCGATATTGGATCAATAGACTCTCTATGAGCAGGTTCCTGGGCTCTCGGCGCCCTGGCTTGTCTCAGACGTTGAGCTTGATAAAAACCGGAGTGAAGTCTTAGTCCAGATAGACATAGACATAGTCAAAGGCACGGCGCTTGTCTGCCCTCAATATGGCCGTGCCTGTCCCGGTTACGATCCCCGGGAACGTCGTTGGCGTCACCTCGATAGCTATCAGTTCCGAACGCCGGTGGTTGTTCAGGTCCCTCGTGTACAGTGTCTGGAGCATGGCTGCCTGACGATCAATGTGCCTTGGGCTGATCAGAACAGTCGGTACACGTGCTGTTTGAAGCCTTCGTGATCAGTTTGCTCAGGGCAGCCTCGCTTGTTTTTACGTCAGCCTGAATAAGGCGCGCAGACAATCGGTCATTTCGATATCCATGGATATGAGGCCGGTGCATCAGCAAGCCACGTTTGCCCATATCGAGAACGCCTTCGATCATTTCCATGTTGCACAGGTGCTGACCCGTACGCTTGATGCCACCCGCAAGCTGATATGGTGGAGTCGGGTCACTCGATGCGCTAGGAGATCCACAAAAGCCGATATACCTGGTTACGCCATCGTAAGAGCCTTGAGGGGCAGAAGATTCTGCAAGTCCGGGCCTTGTTGGATGCTCTCAAAGACACCGGCCTGGTGTGGTACTTAAAGGCGCGCGCGGCCTGACAGAAATGGATTCACATGACCCGGCTGACAGAAGTTCGAGGTTTAGCCTCAGGGGCCATTCAGATCGAAACCAAGCTGTTTAGCATTCTCAACGCCATGCGATTTCGGGCCTCCGGTGGACTAGCGGAGGCAATCAACGGTCAGGTTCGAGCTTTAAAGATGCGGTCCTGGGGGTTCCGGCGCAAGGAAAGATTTAAACGGGCAATCCTGTTCCATTATGGCGGGCTGCCTATGGCTCCTGACCCGCACGGATAAGTGAAGATCCTCATCCGTACACTGTTGGTCGGGGCTATGTTGAGAAAGAAGCCAGTAAAGCTCACTCTCTACACCGCATTCACCCTAGACCTTTTTCAGTGTGGGTGACCTGTGGAGACTTTGATTGGGTCGATCCGGCTGCAGACAAGTGACGAATTGTAACCCAGTTGGCGATATGGGGTCATCAACCGGACCCCGGACGTATGAATTCAGCTACAATCCCCTGTGCCTTCTCCGGCGACGTGACCCCTTGGCCGGGGGAGATGACTGAAGTCGATGTAGTCAACAAGGATCCCGATGCCGACACCACCAAAGACAACCCTGGGACTCTGGTCCGGACGGAGCACCTTCTTCTGGGCGGCTGCGGCCGCGACGATCGGGCTGGGTAACCTCTGGCACTTCCCGTGGCTGGCGAGTCAGTTTGGCGGTGGTTACTTCGTCCTGCTTTACCTTTTCTTCCTGTTGGTTATCACCCTGCCGTTGCTGATGGCCGAAGCCGCACTGGGGCGCCGGCACCGGCATAACCTGGTACTGGCCATGCGCAGTGAGACCCGGGATCGCTACCAGTCCCCCCGCTGGCGCTGGCTGGGCCGGGTGAGTGTGCTGTCCGGCTTCCTGGTGTTGTCGATCACCCTGGTGATTGGCTCTATCTGCCTTGCCTATGTCTTCTATGGTGCCTTTGGCCGGTTCGGCGATGCCACGCCCCTGTCGATGACGGGAATGCTGGCGGAGCTGGTGGAGAGCCCCTATGACTATCGCGGATTTATGGCGTGGCATGCGTTCTTTATTTTGCTGGTGGGTGCGGTGGCTTTCCGGCAGGAGCTGGTAGAGCGGGCATTCCGGTTGGTGATGCCGGTATTCCTCGCCCTGCTCCTCGGCCTGGTCTGGTGGAGCTGGGAGCAAGGTGTCGGGCCAGGTGCGCTGGAATCCGTAGCCGGGCTCCGGTGGCAGGACGTCAACGGTGGCGCGGTCTGGTTTGCCTTGTCCCATGCGTTTTACACTCTGGGTGTCGGGCTTGGTATCTGGGCCGTTCTGGGCGCCCTGATGGCCCCGGGGTCTCCGTTCAAGCGTGCTGTATTCGGCGTTGCCCTCCTGGACACCCTGGTGGGTGTGCTGGCCGGGGTGGTGATTTATGGAATTGCCGAATCGTTTGACGGTTACGGTGATGTGCGGGGGTTTGGGTTGGTGTTCGTCGCCCTTCCGGTGGGTCTTGGTGGCCTGGAGTATCATCAATTACTGGCGACGGCGGTGTTTACGCTCATTGTGCTGGTGGCGTGGAGTTCAGCGCTGGTGCTGGCGGAATCCGTTGTCAGCTGGTTGCGGGAATGGGTGATTGCTCCGCGCCCCGTTTCGGTATTGCTGGTACTGGTGTGCGCCTGGCTGATGGGGTTGGTGACGCTGTATTCGTTCAATATCTGGGCGGATGTCCAGGTGGCAGGGCTGACACCATTCCGCTGGATCGAGCTGCTGACCAGTGGCCTGCTGATACCCGCCGTAGCGGCCGCCCTGGCGGTGTTCCTGGGGTGGTTGGCGCCGGTTGGCTACCTGAATACCCTGCTTGGCAACACGCAGGAGTGGCTGGTCAGGGTATGGCGCTTTGCGCTGCGTTACCTGTTGCCGGTAACCGTCATTGTGGTGGGCGCAGGTTACTCGATGATGTCCCTGAAATTGCTGTGCGACAATGGCGAGCTCATTTGGTGTACACCTTCAGCACATGAACTGTCTGGTGAGCCGCCGGCTGGCGATGGGGAAAGACGCAGAGGGCCGGGGAAGGCGGCAGAATTCTGAGTTTTCGTCCTTGTATCAGGGTGTGCCACGACTGCCGCAACAGGCACGAAATCGGATATCATGGGCGCAGCTTATATAGAAAGAAGTCATCGCAAGGTTCCGAGGTTTCATGGCCCATCAGATCGATAAAAGTGCGCTGGTAATGCATTCCGCCGAGCGTATGTTTGCCCTGGTTGACGATATTGCCCGCTATCCGGACTTCCTGCCCTGGTGCGCCGGTGCCGAGGTGCACGAACGGACCGGCGCCCAGGTCGTGGCATCCCTGGAAGTTGCCAAGGGGGGCATGCGGCACCGTCTGACGACCCGGAACGAGTTACTGTCTCCGCAACGTATCGATATGAAGCTGGTTGATGGGCCGTTCCGGGACCTCGAGGGTCGATGGCATTTCAATCCGCTTGATGAAAACGCCTGCAAGGTCACCCTGCAATTGAGTTTCGAGTTCTCTGGTACGCTCTCAAGAATGACCTTTGGGCCAGTGTTCAGCCAGGCCGCCAATACCATGGTTGAGGCGTTTTGTCGCCGGGCCAACGAAATCTACACGGATGCACTGGTGAGTCGTTGATGCGGGTAGAAGTGGCATACGCAACACCGGAGCGCCAGGAAATTGTCCCGGTTGAAGTAGAAGAGGGCGCCACCATGCTGGAGGCCGTTCGTCGCTCCGGTATCGCCGACTTGTTCCCGGGGCTGGATCCCGAGCAGGCGGATATGGGGATATTCGGGAAGGTGGTCAAGTCACCGCAAACCCATGTGCTTCGGGCGGGAGACCGGGTAGAGCTGTACCGGCCGTTGAAGATTGATCCAAAGCAGGCCCGTATGAACCGGGCCCGCAAGAAAAAGGATGAAGGTTAGCGGCGGGTCATCAGTACGCCGGGAGTTCGTCCAGCAGGTCTTTTTCCATGTGGGTGAAAGTGTCACCATCGTAGTGCACAACGATCCTTTGCTCGCGAATCTCGCCGCCGGCCTCCTGGAAGGTGTAGATGTAATATTCCACCGAGGTGTCCGCCGGGTTCAACATGATGGGCGTGCCGAGTACCGAGTGGACCTGGGAACGGCTCATGCCCTCTTCGAGCTGGCTTATTTCTTCCTCGGTGATGATATTGCCCTGCTGCACGTTGATCTTGTAGACGCCGGGAAACACGCAGCCGGCAAGCAGGGACAGCAGGAGTACAGGGGCAAGTCTGGTAAGCAGGTGCATCAGGGACAGATGTCCTTATTGGCTGTAAATGAAACGGTTTATGAGTTGCAATATGGCGCTATAATACCGGAAGCACTGAACACACCAAAGAGCGAACAGCATTATGTCATCTGAAAACGCCGAACTGCGCAAAGTGGGTCTGAAAGTCACGCTGCCCCGGGTGAAGATCTTCAATATCCTGGAAAATGCGGAAGAACACCACCTCAGCGCTGAAGACGTGTACAAGAAGCTGCTGGAGCAGGGTGATGATGTGGGGTTGGCCACCGTCTACCGGGTACTGACCCAATTTGAAGCGGCCGGGCTGGTACTTCGCCACAATTTTGAGGGTGGCCATGCGGTATTCGAGATGGCGGGCGATGACCACCATGACCATATGGTGTGCACCCAGACTGGTGATGTGATCGAGTTCGTCGATGAAGTCATCGAGGAGCGTCAGCAGAAGATCGCAGCAGAGCACGGCTATGAAATCGTGGACCACAGCCTGATTCTTTACGTGAAGCCGCTGCAGAAATCCTGACCGCTTACCCTCACTGCTTTTCCAGGCATGCGGCCGTCTGTTGGCGGTCTCGTGTGCCTGTGTTACCTGCCAATACCAATTCGCTTTAAAAAACGGTCTAAAAAAAGAGCGCCGGGGCGGCGCTCGAAAAGCTCTCAGGTGAGAAGGGAGTTTGTGAGAGCCGAAGGAACATGCTTCGACCGCCCCGCAGGCGTTACTGCAGGGCGCGTAACCCGCTTAAGGGTTCAGTGATGGGTCGCCTGGCCCTTGGTGTACATTTCCCGGGCATGTGCCAACGTTTGCTCGGTCATGTCCACGCCGCCCAGCATCCGGGCCACTTCGCTGATTCGTCCCTGATCGTTAAGGGTTTCGATTTTCGAGAAGGTGGCGTCTGCTTCTGTAAACTTGCTGACAAACAGGTGCTGGTGACTCTGGGCCGCCACCTGGGGCAGGTGGGTAACGCAGATAATCTGACCGCTTTCGCCCAGGGATCGCAGCAGGCGACCGACCACTTCCGCAGTACCCCCGCCAATGCCCACATCCACCTCGTCGAACACCAAAGTGGGGGTCGTTGACGTCTGGGCCACGACCACCTGGATAGCCAGGCTGATCCTCGACAGTTCGCCGCCAGAGGCTACTTTGGCGAGCGGTCGTGCCGGCTGGCCGGGGTTGGCGCTGATCAGGAACTCGATCTCCTCGTTGCCGGTAGCGCTCGGTTCGTTATCGCTGGTGTCCAGCTGGGTAATGAACTGCATGGTGGGCATGCCCAGTTCGGTCAGCTCAGCGGCGACTCGCTGGTCGAGGGTAACCGCACCTTCGCGGCGGGTGTCGGAAAGCTTGTCCGCAACGGCCTGGTAGGCCTTGCGGTAGTTCTCCACATCGGCTTCCAGCTGTTCCAGGCTGCCCTCGCTGTCATCCAGTTCGGCAAGTTCGTCGCCCAGGCGCTGGTGCAGCTCGGGAAGCTCTTCTGGCTGAACGCGGTGTTTACGGGCCAGCTGATAGATGGCGCTGAGCCGTTCTTCCACTTCCTGCAGGCGCTGCGGATCCGCATCGTAGTCTTCCACGAAGTGCACCAGGTTGCTGCCGGCTTCCGTTAACTGGATCTGCGCCTCGTTCAGCATCTGCAAGGTATCCGCCAGGGCAGGGACTTCCACCGGCAGTTGTTCCAGCTGGGACAGGGCCTGGCGCACCAGGTCTGCGGCGCTGGTTTCGTCCTCGGAGCAGAGCATGGCCGCCTGGTGGCTGGCCTGGCGAACTGTCTCCGCGTGGCTGAGCTGTTCCTGTTCCTGTTCGAGGCGAGCTTGCTCTCCGTCCTCCAGTGCCAGGCGGTCCAGTTCTTCCACCTGGTAGCGCAGCAACTGCAGCCGGGCTTCGGTTTCATCGGCATTCTGCTGGCGGCTCAACAGCCGGTCCCGGGCCTGGTGCCACTGTTTCCAGGCCAGGCGAGTCTTGATGGCCAGGTCTTCCGCGCCGGAGAATTCATCCAGCAGCCGGCGATGGGTGTCCTTTTTCAGTAACGACTGGTGCTGGTGCTGGCTGTGGATGTCCATCAGGGTGGCACCCAGCTCCTTGAGCTGGTTCAGGGGGCAGGGCTGGCCGTTGATATAGGCCCGTGAGCGGCCGTCACGGCCGATGACCCGTCTGAGGATGCAATCGTTGCCGTCGTCCAGGTCCTGCTCTTCCAGCCATTCCCGGGCTTCAACGATACGGCTGATATCAAAGGTGGCGGTAATGTCGGCACGCTTGGCGCCATGGCGCACAGCGCTGGCATCGCCACGGCCTCCCATGGCCAGCCCGAGTGCATCCAGCACGATGGACTTGCCAGCACCGGTCTCACCGGTCAGGGCGGTCATACCCTTCTGGAATTGAAGTTCCACCCGTTCCGCGATGGCGTAATTGGAAACCGTGAGTTGAGTCAGCATGCGGTGTCTCCCTGAGTCACGAATACTGTTGGCGTATACAGTATCTGTGAATATATACAGGTAAAAAGCTGTATGCAAACCCAGTGGTGCAATTTCTGTGAAACAGCAATGGTTGAAAGCGTTGGTTTGGGCCCCATATCCGTTGGCAAGTTTTCACCATCATTGGTTATTGGCGCGGCCAGCCGCGCACTCAGACACAAGCGGGAGTAGCAGATGAGCGCTGACGAGAATCGCAACGAGAATGTCGATGAAGAGCTGAAGGCGGAAGAGCGCGCCGGCGAGCCGGTTTCCGAGCAGCAGGAAGGGGAAACTCCGGATCCGGAGAATGACGTGGATTCCATGGAAGCCCGCATGCAGGAGCTTCAGGATCAGATGCTCAGAACCCAGGCGGAGATGCAGAATGTCCGTCGTCGTGCGGAAATCGACGTCGAGAAAGCCCACAAGTTTGCGCTGGAGAAGTTCGTCAAGGAGCTGCTGCCGGTGGCTGACAGCCTCGAAAAGGCCGTGGAGAGTACTGAAAACCAGCAGAGCACTGATGAGTTGGTGGTGTCCATCCGCGAAGGGGTTGAAATGACCCTGGACCTGTTTATGAAGAGCCTGGGCAAGTTCAACGTCAAGCAGCTCAATCCGGTGGGCGAGCCATTTGACCCGCAGGTTCACGAAGCCATGTCCATGGTGCCGGCGCCGGATGCCGAGCCCAACTCAGTAGTGGCAGTGGTGCAGAAGGGTTACACCCTGAATGAGCGCCTGGTTCGCCCGGCCATGGTGGTGGTTGCCAAGGCCGAAGGTGCGCCAAAAATCGACGAGCAGGCTTGAAAAGTCGTCGTCGGAGCCAATATAGGCAGGTAACGGTCAACACGCCGGCAGTCGGGCCGGCAATGAATCAGAACAACCCGGATCTCAAGGCATTCGGACTGAACAGCTAACTGGAGTGATTTCATGAGCAAGATTATCGGTATCGACCTGGGTACGACCAACTCCTGTGTTGCCATCATGGATGGTGACAAGGTCAAGGTGATCGAGAACGCCGAAGGCGATCGCACCACGCCGTCCATTATCGCATACACCGACGATGGCGAAACCCTGGTCGGTCAGTCCGCGAAGCGTCAGGCGGTCACCAACCCCCACAACACCCTATACGCCATCAAGCGCCTGATTGGCCGTCGTTTCGAAGACGACGTGGTCCAGAAGGACATCAAGATGGTGCCCTACAAGATTGCCAAGGCTGACAATGGTGATGCCTGGGTAGAGGTGAAGGGCGAGAAGATGGCACCGCCGCAGGTTTCCGCGGAAGTGCTCAAGAAGATGAAGAAGACTGCCGAGGACTATCTGGGCGAGAAGGTGACCGAGGCGGTAATCACCGTACCGGCCTACTTCAACGACAGCCAGCGCCAGGCCACCAAGGACGCGGGCAAGATCGCGGGCCTGGAAGTGAAGCGGATTATCAACGAGCCGACCGCTGCCGCCCTGGCCTACGGTATGGACAAGCAGAGCGGTGACCGCACCGTGGCTGTCTATGACCTGGGTGGCGGTACCTTTGACCTGTCCATCATCGAGATTGCCGATGTGGACGGTGAGCATCAGTTCGAAGTGCTGGCAACCAATGGTGACACCTTCCTGGGTGGTGAAGACTTTGACCTGAAGGTTATTGAATACCTGGCAGACCAGTTCAAGAAGGACAGCGGCATTGACCTGCGCGGCGACTCCCTGGCCATGCAGCGCCTGAAGGAAGCGGCGGAGAAAGCCAAGATCGAGCTGTCCAGCAGCCAGCAGACCGACGTCAACCTGCCGTACATCACGGCTGACCAGAGCGGTCCCAAGCATATGAACGTCAAGCTGACCCGGGCCAAGCTCGAGTCGCTCGTAGAAGAACTGGTCGAACGCAGCCTTGAGCCCTGTAAGGTGGCCCTGAAGGATGCTGGCCTGTCTGCTAACGAAGTGGACGAGGTTATCCTGGTGGGCGGGCAGACCCGTATGCCGCTGGTTCAGGAGAAGGTGAAGAACTTCTTTGGTAAGGAAGCCCGCAAGGATGTTAACCCGGACGAGGCAGTTGCTGTCGGTGCAGCTATCCAGGGTGCGGTACTTTCCGGTGATGTGAAAGACGTCCTGCTGCTGGATGTGACTCCGCTGACCCTGGGTATCGAAACCATGGGTGGTGTGGCCACGCCGCTGATCGACAAGAACACCACGATTCCGACCAAGAAGTCGCAGACATTCTCCACAGCGGAGGATAACCAGACTGCGGTAACCATCCACGTGGTTCAGGGTGAGCGCAAGCAGGCTTCCCAGAACAAGTCACTGGGCCGCTTCGACCTGGCGGATATCCCGCCGGCGCCGCGCGGTGTGCCGCAGGTTGAGGTGACCTTTGATATCGATGCGAACGGTATCCTCAACGTGTCCGCCAAGGACAAGGCCACCGGCAAGGAGCAATCCATCGTGATCAAGGCCTCTTCCGGTCTGAACGATGAAGAAATCGAGAAAATGGTGAACGACGCCGAGGCCAACGCCGAGGAAGATCGCAAGTTCGAGGAGCTGGTCCAGGCCCGTAACCAGGGTGACGCCATGGTCCACACCGTGCGCAAGACTCTGAACGACGCCGGCGACAAGGTCACCGACAGCGAGAAGGAAAACATTGAAGCTGCCATCAAGGAGCTTGAGGAAGCGCTGGAAGGCTCCAACAAGGAGGACATCGAGGCCAAGACCCAGAAGCTGACCGAGGTTTCCGGTGAGCTGGCCCAGAAGATGTATGCCGAGCAGGGCGAGCAGGCCCAGCAGGCTGGCGGCGAAGAGCAGGCCAGCAGCAGCGCTGACGACGCGGTGGACGCGGAGTTCGAAGAAGTCAAAGACGACGACAAGCGATAAGCAATACTGCGATAGCAGGAATGGCGCGGGGGTTAAGGCCCCCGCGTTTTCTGCGTTTGAGAGCTTCGGGTCCTGGTACAGCAGGGCCTGTATTCCAGTGAGCACAGACAGGTTTTCAACAGGGTTTTTCCAGCATGGCCAAACGTGACTACTACGACGTCCTCGGCGTCACCCGGGAAACGGATGAGAAGGAGATCAAGCGGGCCTATCGCAAGCTCGCCATGAAGTACCATCCAGACCGCAACCCGGACGATGCCGACGCCGAAGCCAAGTTCAAGGAGGCCACGGAAGCCTACGACGTCCTTATGGATGCCAACAAGCGTGCTGCCTACGACCAGTTTGGCCACGCCGGTGTGGATGGCCAGGCCGGCGGCGGTTTCGGAGGTGGCGGTGCCAGCTTCTCCGACATCTTTGGCGACGTGTTTGGCGACATCTTTGGCGGTGGCGGCCGCGGCCGCTCCAACCGTGGTGCCGACCTGCGCTACACCCTCGAACTCGACCTGGAAGAAGCCGTACATGGCACCACTGTAAAAATCCGTGTGCCGGGCCATGTGGAATGCGACGTGTGTGATGGCAGCGGCGCTGAGAAAGGCTCCCACCCGGAAACCTGTGGTACCTGTAAGGGCATGGGCCAGGTTCGTATGCAGCAGGGCTTCTTTACCGTGCAGCAGGCCTGTCCCACCTGCCGTGGCAGCGGGCAGATCATCAAGAACCCGTGCAAGAAGTGCCACGGTGCCGGCCGGCTGCAGGAAGAGAAAACCCTTTCGGTCAAGGTGCCGCCCGGCGTGGATACCGGTGACCGGATTCGCCTCTCTGGCGAAGGTGAGATGGGCGTCGAGGGCGGTCCGTCCGGTGACCTGTACGTGCAGATTTCTGTACGCGAACACTCCATCTTTACCCGTGACGGCCGCAACCTCTACTGTGAAGTACCCATCAGCATTGTCGATGCGGCCCTCGGCGGCGAACTGGAAGTGCCCACCCTGGATGGCCGCGTTAAGCTGAAGATTCCGCCGGAGACCCAGACCGGCAAGCTGTTCCGCCTTCGCAACAAGGGCGTGTCCCCGGTTCGCGGCGGCCCCGCCGGCGATCTGCTGTGTCGGGTGATCGTAGAGACTCCGGTCAACCTGACGAAGAAGCAGAAAGACCTGATGGAGCAGTTCCAGGAGACCCTGGACGGTAACAATGGTAACAACCATGGCCCCCGCAAGACCTCCTGGTTTGAGGGCGTGAAAAACTTCTTCGATGAAATGAAATTCTGAGGTCTGCCATGACACGGGTAGCAGTAACCGGCGCCGCCGGACGTATGGGCAAGGTGCTGATCGAGGCCATCGATGAGGCGGACGACCTCACCCTGGGCGCTGCCATTGTCCACCCGGACAGCTCCCTGATCGGAGCCGATGCGGGTGAAATGGCTGGTATCGGCAAGAATGGCGTGGCCCTCGCCGGCAACGTGGCCGATGTGAAGGACGCCTTTGATATCCTGGTTGATTTCACCTTCCCGGACCTGACCCTGGAGAACCTGGAGTTCTGCAGCCAGAACCGTAAGGCGGTTATCATCGGTACCACCGGTATGACCGAGGCAGAGAAAGAGCAGGTGAAGGTGGCCGCCGAGAAAACCCCGGTGGTCTTCGCCCCGAATATGAGCGTTGGTATCAACGTGATGCTCGATCTGCTGCACAAGGCGGCCTCGGTGCTGGGTGACGACTACGATGTGGAAATCATCGAAACCCACCACCGCCACAAGAAAGACGCGCCTTCCGGCACAGCGCTGCGCCTGGGTGAGGTAGTGGCCGATGCCCTCGGGCGTGATCTCAGGGAGTGCGCGGTCTACGGCCGCGAGGGCTTTACCGGAGAGCGTTCACAAAAGGAAATCGGCTTCGAGACCATCCGCGCCGGTGATGTGGTGGGCGATCACACCGTGCTCTTCGCAACAATGGGAGAGCGCATCGAGCTCACCCACAAGGCCAGTAGCCGCATGACCTTCGCCAAGGGCGCCGTCCGCGCCGCCCGCTGGCTGCAGGGCAAGCCGGCCGGTTTGTACGATATGCAGGATGTTCTGGGTCTTAAAGACTGATTTTTTGCCACGGAATCCACTGCCCTTCGACAAGCTCAGGGCGAGCGGGGATAGAATGGTAGGGTACCTGTCGAAGAACCGGGTTCCACGATTCTGGCTGGATTCTGTATGACTGGTCAGACTACGAGTTTCTCCGTTCGCTCTGCAATTGTGGAAGTGTCAGGCCAGGCCCCTTCGCCCTGAGCTTGTCGAAGTGTCAGGCCAGGCCCGTTCGCCCTGAGCTTGTCGAAGGGCGTTGGACGGTGTGTTATGTAGACGTCTTTAACATGGACACAGATCGCCGAATTTCCTACAATAAGGCGATTTAACTGCACCAAGCGTAGCCAATGACAAAGCCCGCCCGGGGTCCGGACCAGTCCTGACGGCGGAATAAAAAAGCGGGACGGGGCAACACCCCCTCTCGCTTTTTTGCGACCTGAATTTGCGCTTGCGTTCCCGTTCGCCCACACGAACCCGATTGAGGATACAAGCCTTGAGTACACCTGCCATCCTTGCACTCGCAGACGGAAGCCTGTTCCACGGTGTCGCCATTGGCGCCGAGGGAGAAACCAGCGGTGAGGTGGTCTTCAATACCGCCATGACCGGCTACCAGGAAATCCTGACGGATCCGTCCTACGCCCGACAGATTGTCACTCTGACCTATCCTCACATTGGCAATACCGGTATTAACGACGAAGACGTGGAATCCGATCACATCCAGGCGGCCGGCCTGATCATCCGCGACCTGCCGCTGATGGCCAGCAACTGGCGCAGCCAGAAGACGCTCTCCGAGTACCTGAGCGAAAACGGCAAGATCGGCATTGCCGGTATCGACACCCGTCGCCTGACCCGTATCCTGCGCGACAAGGGCTCCCAGAATGGCGCCATCGTTGCGGGTGCCAGCGCCACTGATGACCGGGCACTGGAGCTGGCCAAGTCGTTCCCCGGCCTCAAGGGCATGGACCTGGCGAAGGAAGTCTGCCGCAAGGATACCTGGACCTGGGACGAGACCGAGTGGGCCCTGGGCGAGGGCTACGGCAAGCGTACCGAAAATCGCTTCAAGGTGGTGGCCTGGGATTACGGCGTCAAGAAGAACATCCTGCGCATGCTCGCCAGCCGCGGCTGTGAGCTGACCATCGTGCCGGCAGAAACACCGGCCGCCGACGTGCTGGCCATGAATCCGGATGGGATCTTTCTGTCCAACGGCCCCGGCGACCCTGAGCCCTGCGACTACGCTATTACCGCCATCAGCGAAGTGCTGGAAACCGAGATTCCGGTATTTGGCATCTGCCTGGGCCACCAGTTGCTGGCCCTGGCCAGTGGCGCAAAGACCATCAAGATGGGCCACGGCCACCACGGCGCCAACCACCCGGTGCAGAACCTGAAAGATGGCACGGTGATGATCACCAGCCAGAACCACGGCTTTGCCGTGGACGAAACAACGCTGCCGGACAACGTGGAGGCGACCCACAAGTCCCTGTTCGACGGCACGCTGCAGGGTATCCGACGCACCGACAAGCCGGCGTTCAGCTTCCAGGGCCACCCGGAAGCCAGCCCGGGCCCCCATGACGTGGCCCCGCTGTTTGACGAATTTATCCGGCTGATGGAAGCGCGTACCGCGTAAGCGGCGATACCCGACACAGCGTTGCCGAAAGGCCCGACTATTACGAATTTTTGCTGACAGGTTGACTGAGAAATGCCAAAGCGGACCGACATCAAGAGCATCCTGATCCTGGGCGCTGGCCCCATTGTGATTGGCCAGGCGTGTGAGTTTGACTATTCCGGAGCCCAAGCCTGCAAGGCCCTGCGTGAAGAGGGCTACCGGGTTATCCTGGTGAACTCCAACCCGGCCACCATCATGACCGACCCGGCCATGGCGGATGCCACCTACATCGAACCGATCACCTGGAAAACCGTCGAGAAGATCATCGAGAAGGAGCAGCCGGACGCACTGCTGCCCACCATGGGCGGCCAGACCGCGCTGAACTGCGCCCTCGACCTGGAAAAACACGGTATCCTCGAGAAGCACGGTGTCGAAATGATCGGCGCCAACGCCGACACCATCGACAAGGCCGAGGACCGGGACCGCTTTGACAAGGCCATGAAAAAGATTGGCCTGGAGTGCCCCAAGGCGACCATTGCCCACTCCATGGAAGAAGCCTGGAAAGTCGCTGACGAAATCGGCTTCCCGTGCATTATCCGCCCGTCCTTCACCATGGGTGGCTCCGGCGGCGGTATTGCCTACAACCGGGATGAGTTCGAGGAAATCTGCACCCGGGGGCTGGACCTGTCCCCCACCAACGAGTTGCTGATTGACGAGTCCCTGATCGGCTGGAAGGAATACGAGATGGAGGTCGTTCGGGACAAGAACGACAACTGCATCATCGTCTGCGCCATCGAGAACTTCGACGCCATGGGCGTGCACACCGGTGACTCCATTACCGTGGCGCCGGCCCAGACCCTCACCGACAAGGAATACCAGATCATGCGGAACGCCTCGCTGGCGGTGCTGCGTGAAATCGGTGTGGAAACCGGCGGTTCCAACGTGCAGTTCGGGGTTAACCCGGACAACGGCCGCATGGTGGTGATCGAGATGAACCCGCGGGTATCCCGTTCGTCGGCGCTGGCCTCCAAGGCCACCGGCTTCCCCATTGCCAAGGTGGCGGCCAAGCTGGCGGTGGGCTACACCCTGGACGAGCTGCAGAATGACATCACCGGCGGTGTTACCCCGGCGTCCTTCGAGCCCAGTATCGACTATGTGGTCACCAAGATTCCCCGGTTCACCTTCGAGAAATTCCCCCAGGCCGATGCCCGCCTGACCACCCAGATGAAATCCGTGGGTGAGGTAATGGCCATCGGCCGTACCTTCCAGGAGTCCGTCCAGAAAGCCATGCGCGGCCTGGAAGTGGGCTCTGAAGGCTTTGAGGAACAGGTCGACCTGGACACCACCGAAGGCCGCGAGACCCTGATCAAGGAGCTGAACGTGCCCGGCGCCGATCGCCTGTGGTTTATCGGCGAGGCTTTCCGTGCCGGCATGACCGTAGACGAGGTGTTCCGCCACACCAAGGTGGATCCCTGGTACCTGGTGCAGATCGAAGACCTGATCGGAGAGGAAGCCGCGCTGAAAACCGCCGGTAAGTCCGACATTGACCGCGACACCCTGTTCCGGCTCAAGCGCAAGGGTTTCTCCGATGGCCGCCTGGCCAAGCTGCTGGGCATCTCCGAGGTGTCCCTGCGCAAGCTGCGCCATGACCTCGGCGTGCGCCCGGTGTACAAGCGGGTAGACACCTGCGCGGCCGAGTTCGCTTCCGACACGGCGTACATGTACTCAACCTATGAGGAAGAGTGCGAGGCAGAGCCGTCTGACCGGGAGAAGATCGTTGTCATCGGTGGCGGTCCCAACCGGATCGGCCAGGGCATCGAGTTTGATTATTGCTGTGTGCACGCCGCCCTTGCCATGCGTGAGGACGGTTATGAAACCATCATGATCAACTGCAACCCGGAGACCGTCTCCACCGACTATGACACCAGTGACCGGCTTTACTTCGAGCCCATCACCCTGGAAGACGTGCTGGAGATCGTCTACAAGGAAAAGCCCAAGGGTGTGATTGTTCAGTACGGCGGCCAGACCCCGCTGAAACTGTCCCGTGGCCTGGAAGCCGCCGGAGTACCCATTATCGGTACCAGCCCGGACGCCATTGACCGTGCTGAGGACCGTGAGCGGTTCCAGCAGATGATTACCCGCCTGGGCCTGAAGCAGCCAGAGAACGCTACCGTGCGCAGTCACGAGGAAGGCATCCTGGCCGCACGGGACATCGGCTACCCGCTGGTGGTACGTCCGTCCTACGTATTGGGCGGCCGGGCGATGGAAATCGTCTATAACGAAGAGGAGTTGGTGCGCTACATGCGCGATGCGGTGCTGGTCTCCAATGACAGCCCGGTACTGCTGGACCACTTCCTGAACGCGGCGATCGAAATCGACATCGATGCCATCAGCGACGGCAAGGAAGTGGTGATCGGCGGCATCATGCAGCACATCGAGCAGGCCGGGGTGCACTCCGGTGACTCTGCCTGTTCATTGCCGCCCTACACCCTGCCCAAAGACGTGCAGGATGAAATGCGCGAAGCGGTCAAGAAAATGGCCCTCGAGCTGGACGTTATCGGCCTGATGAATGTGCAGCTGGCCTGGCAGGACGGTGAGATCTATGTGATCGAGGTAAACCCGCGTGCTTCCCGTACCGTGCCGTTTGTGTCCAAGGCGGTGGGTGTGTCCCTGGCCAAGGTGGCGGCCCGCTGCATGGCTGGCCGGAGCCTGAAGGAGCAGGGCTTTACCCAGGAAATCGTACCGACCCACTTCTCGGTGAAGGAATCGGTGTTCCCGTTCAACAAGTTCCCGGCAGTAGACCCCATCCTGGGGCCGGAAATGAAGTCTACCGGTGAGGTGATGGGCATCGGCGACAGCTTTGACGAAGCCTTCGCCAAGGCTGCCCTGGCAGCGGGTGAGCGCCTGCCGGCCAAGGGCACGGCGTTTATCTCCGTACGGGAAGTGGACAAGTCCAGTGTGGTGAAGCTGGCCAGGGATCTGATTGAGTCCGGTTTCCGCCTGGTGGCCACGACCGGCACCGCGAAGGTCATCAGCGATGCGGGCCTCGAGGTTGACCGGGTGAACAAGGTGGGCGAAGGCCGTCCGCACATTGTTGATGCCATCAAGAACGGCAAGGTTCAGCTAATCATCAACACGACCGAGGGTCGCAAGGCCATTGCAGACTCTGCGCAGATTCGCCAGTCGGCGCTGCAGCACAAGGTAACCTATACAACCACGTTGGCCGGGGGCGAAGCCTTCTGTCGCGCGATCAAATTCGGACCCGAGCGGACGGTACGCCGTCTGCAGGAACTGCATTCAGGAAAGTAACTATGACGACTCGAGTACCCATGACCATCAATGGTGAAGCACGCCTTCGGGAAGAGCTTCAGCAGCTCAAGTCTGTCGAGCGCCCCAAGGTCATTGCAGCCATTGCCGAAGCCCGTGAACACGGCGATCTCAAGGAGAACGCCGAATACCACGCGGCCCGCGAGCAGCAGGGCTTTATCGAGGGACGTATCCAGGAAATCGAGAGCAAGCTGTCCGCCGCCCAGGTGATTGATGTCACCACCATCGAGAACACCGGCAAGGTGATCTTCGGCACCACGGTACACCTGCTGAACGTGGAAACCGACGAGCAGGTAGTCTACAAGATCGTTGGTGAAGACGAAGCGGACATCAAGGCTGGCAAGATCTCCATTTCCTCACCCATCGCCCGCGCCCTGGTGGGCAAGAGCGAAGGTGAAGTGGTCGCCATCCGCGTGCCTTCGGGTACCGTGGAGTATGAAATCGAGGAAGTGGAACACATTTAAGGCGAAAAGCCCCTCTCCCTTGACGGGAGAGGGGTTGGGGAGAGGGTGGAGACTTCGAACTCCTGGCCTGGCGCCTTTCACCCTCTCCCTGGCCCTCTCCCGTCAAGGAAGAGGGGATGCGTGGCGCCAACTGTCGTTGAACGCTAATCAATTACTTCTGTGACGCCCCGGCGACAGGGGCTTCACATTACCGGAATCCTGCGGTGGCGGGGTTCCGGTTTTTTCATGCAGCAACATCCCCAGCTTTTCATCAATACCTTCCAGGGCGGCCGCCATCCGTGACAGGGTGTCACCCAGCTCCCCGCTGGCGCTGACGGGCGTTGACTGAGACGCTGGCGGCTCGAAATCCGCGGAGCTGGTGCTGGTGGGAATTTCCGGTGAGTTACCGATGGCCGGTTCGTCACCCAGCAGGTCCTTGCGGATTTCCTTCAGGTCCCGGCGGTCCAGCACCTGCCGCTCGTCCGAGAAGGCGCACATCATCAGGCCGTCGCAAAGTTTGTTGATGACCCGGGGAATGCCGCCGCTCATGGTGAAGATGTCCTTGACCATGGCTTCGTCAAACAGTGGCGCGCCCTTGTGGCCGGCCACCAGCAACCGGTAGTCGATGTATTCCCCGGTTTCCTTCTCGGACAGGCCTTCCAGGTGGAAGAACAGTTTGACCCGCTGGGAAAGCTGCTGGATCTTGCGGATATGGTCCTTCAGCTCCGGTTGGCCGAGCAGGATCACCCGCATGGCCGGGCCGCCGAGTCCCTCAAGGCCGGCGAGCATCCGGATGTCCTCCAGGTTTTCCTTGCTCAGGTTCTGGGCTTCATCCACCGCCAGTACCACCGGTGTGCCCCGGTCCGCCATCATCTGCAGGTAGTCCATGATGGCAAAAAGCATGGTGACCTTGCTGTCGGTTTCGGCCTTGATGCCCGCCTGGTGGATCAGCAACCGGAAGAAATCATCGGATTTCAGGTTGGTGTAGGACACATGGAGCAGCTTGAGATTGCCATCCAGGCTGCGGATGGTTTTCTTCAGGAGGGTGGTCTTGCCGGACCCTATCTCGCCGCTGATCACCACGAAGCCTTCCGGGCTCCAGATGGCCGAGTTCATGTACACGAACGCCCGCGAGTGCTGCTGGCTCATATACACAAAGTCGTCTTCCGGCGTCATGCGGAAAGGATGTCGGCGTAGTCCGAAGTGCTCGAGATACATGGTGCGCGTCCGTGTTGGGTCAGGCCAGGCGAATCATTTCGTTCTGGTGGAGCTTGATACGGTCTGGCTGGTAGGCCTCATAGCTCTCGCTTACCGTGCCAAAGCTGAAATCGTTCAGCAAGCGCTCAAGCCGCCCGTAACACTTGTCCAGGTTGGTGTAATGCCGGAAGCGGGAGAACCAGCTGGCGTCATTGTAGCGCGGCTGGTCCGGGTCAATCTCCCAGGGGTGCAGGTAGAACATCTGGGGCCGGGTGTCATTGCCGCTGGCCAGCCGGAACAGGTGGCGGAACAGAGGATAGGGGAACTGCCTGAAATAGCCGCCGCCCGCGGCTGGTATGGTCAGCCGGAACAACCGCGCGGTGGTGAGGGGGAACTCCCGCAGGGCAACACCGTTACTGGTCTGGATGGTGTAGGGCGTCTTCGGTGAATCCGGAATGCCATAGCGGTCGTGGTGGATCGGGAAAATACTGGAATCCCAGGTGAAGCCCAGCTCTGCCAGTATGTCCAGGGCCCACAGCGACTCCCTTGTGATGGAGTAACTGGCTGCCCGGTAACCGGTCACTGGCCGCTGGATGATGCCTTCCAGGATCATCTTGGACTTGCGGGTTTCCTCGGCAAACACCGCCGGGGTCTGGTTGTACACCAGTTGATGGCTGTAGCCGTGGGATGCAATCTCGTGGCCATGGTCGGCCAGCTTGCGGATCAGCTCCGGGTAGCGCTCGGCCACCCAGCCCAGCACGAAGAACGTGCACTTCACCTGGTGCCGGTCGAACAGTTCCAGCAGGCGTTCGGTATTTCGCTCCACGCGAGAGGGGAGGGAGCCCCAGTCATCCGGGGATATCACGCGGGACAGCGCCGCCACATGGAAGTAGTCTTCCACGTCTACACTCAGTGCGTGCAATGTGCCATTCCCGGGACTGCGCCCGTCAGGGCCCGACTGCTGTGATTCCGTCATAGGAGGCTCCGTTCTCCGTCTCCCTGAATGCCAATCATGAAATCTGTCCGGATTTCGTATTCGTTCAAATAGTAGCCTGAGCGTACCGCGATGTCATCGGAATTGCCCGAATCTTTGGAAGCATTCTCGCAGTGTGATGTAAAACGTTGTAAAATTCCGTTACAAATTGATACAGACCGCCTTGAGATTGTCACAGTGCCGGCGCAGAATGAGTGTCAGGATATTAAGCTTTCAAGCGTCGTCTGACAGATTCGGTTGATGGCAGGTTAACCCAGCCGTCTCCAGGCTGGGAGCCACGAGTTTTATAGAGACGACAAGGATGTTCGGTGTGTCCTATATACGCATCAGAAAACACTATCTGCACCTCCCTTACCTGATCCTCGGGGCCTTGGAGTTTGCAGCGCTTTTCGGCACTTTCTACCTGCTGGGGTTTGTTCTCGACCAGCTGGGCGCAACGAAAGCAAACCTCCATACCAGCGCTGGCGCTGCATTCCTGTTTGCCCTTGTCATGAGTTGCGGCACCCTGGCCATGGGCGTGTATTTCGCCATGGTTCGCGAAGGCTTCGCCTCGATGTTCTTCCGAACCCTGGTGGCCTTCTGTTTCCTGGGCGGCCTGGCGCTGACCATTCTCTACATGCTGATCCCCAATGTCAGTCCTGGCAGTGACAAGCTGTTCTGGGCGGTTTTGCTCGCCATTTTCCTGGTCACCCTGATTCGCCAGGTATTTCTGAGGGTGGTGGACTCAGACCAGCTCGCCCGCCGGGTGGTGATCTTCGGTGGCGGCGAATTTGCGGAATCCCTGCTGACCGACTATGAAAGGAACCTGAGGGCTTCGGGCATCCGCATCATGGGTTGTATGCCAGATTCGGCCACCCCGAGGGTCGACGCCAGGCACCACCTGCCGGCCCCGACAGATTTCTATCAGTTCTGCCGCCAGAACCGTATATCCGAGATCGTCATCGCCCAGCAGGAACGCCGCAAGAGCGAGGGAGGGCAGTTGCCAGTGGAAGCACTGATGGAGTGCAAACTGCGGGGTATCGATGTAACCGATGCGGTAGCTTTCTATGAGCGTGAGCTCAAAAAGGCGCGCCTGGAACTGGTGCATCCCTCCTGGATCCTGTTTTCGGACGGCTTCAAGGCATCCCGTTCCAGGGACCTGACCAAGCGTGTGGTGGACCTGGTGATCAGTATCACCCTGGCGGTCGTTATGGCGCCGTTCATGTTGCTGACCGCGCTGGCTATTGTGCTGGAATCCGGCTTTCCGATCCTTTACAGCCAGGACCGGGTCGGGGCCAGGGGGCAGGTGTTCCGCATCTACAAGTTCCGCAGCATGCGCCAGGACGCAGAGAAAGACGGCAAGGCCCGCTGGGCCTCGCAGAATGACAGTCGGGTGACCCGGGTGGGCGCATTCATCCGCAATACCCGGCTGGATGAGCTGCCCCAGCTCTGGAATGTCATCAAGGGGGAAATGAGCTTTGTCGGTCCGCGTCCGGAGCGGCCAGAGTTTGTCGAACAGCTCAAGCAACAAGTACCTTTCTACAACACCCGGCACTATGTGAAGCCGGGACTCATGGGGTGGGCCCAGCTGAATTACCCCTACGGCGCGTCCATCGAGGATGCACGGGGCAAGCTGGAGTACGACCTGTATTACTCGAAGAACCACAGCATCGTGATGGATTTCCTGATCATGATCCAGACCGTTGAAGTGGTGTTACTGGGCAAAGGGGTGCGATAAGCGATATGGACAGCAACAAGATAACAGCACTGAAAACCGCCATCCTGGTTCTGCTGGTCAGCGTGCTTGCTGCTTGTGCGGGTATACCGGAAGGGGGTAATAACCCACCAGTCACAGTTACAGAGCCTGAGCCATACCGTATTGGTGTGGGCGATACAATTTCTATCCATGTGTGGCGTAATCCGGAACTGTCCCAGTCTATTGTGGTGAGGCCGGACGGTAATATTTCCATGCCGCTGATGGGGGATGTAGATGCCGAAGGCATGCGTCCCGAGGAGTTGGCTGATGAAATAAGTGTCGGCCTCAGCGAGGTTATCCGATCGCCCGAGGTGACCGTGATGGTCAACAGCCCGGTCAGTGCCGAGTACCGTAATCGCGTGAGGATTACCGGTCAGGTAGGGCAACCAATTTCGGTTCCTTACCGTCAGGGCATGACCGTGCTGGACCTGGTACTGCAAGCTGGCGGGTTGACGCCTTTTGCTGCGGGCGATCGTGCCGTTATGCATCGCCAGACCGGCGAGGAGTACGAAACCTTTGGCCTTGATGTGGAAGCCATCCTGGAAGATGGCGACATGCGCACCAACTACACCGTGCAGCCGGGTGACGTGGTCAGCGTGCCTCGCAAGTCCCTGCTGCGTGGAGAGCTCTGATGGACTGGCGGTACATTCTCGATATGATCAATGCGGTAAAGCTGGAGCTTTACCGCTATCGGGTGCTTGCCGCCATCATCTTCATGTGTGTGACGGCTGGTGTGCTCGGACTGGGGTATGTCACCCCCAAGACTTACACCTCTGAAGCGCTATTGTACGCAGACTCTTCCAGCATCCTTCAGCCGTTGCTGCGGGGCAGCGCCGAGGTGACGCCCATCGATCGGATCAATGAGGCCCGTGAAATGCTGCAAAGCCGCTCTTATCTGGAGCAGGTCGCGTTTGACGCGGGCATGCTCAACGGTGGTGAGACGGACAGCCAGAAGAGTCAGGTGACCAGTGGATTGAGAAACGCCCTTAATATGAGCGTGTCCAACCGCAACTTTCTCGAGCTGAGTTATAGCAGTGACAGCCCGGACAAGTCATTCCGGGTGTTGAGTGCGGCGCTGAATCGCTTCGTGGAGCGGACATCCAGCAAGAAGCGCTCGGAAAGTCAGGGTGCCTATGAGTTTATCGATGCACAGGTCAGTACCTATCGTCGCCAACTTGAAGCGGCTGAAGAACGGCTGAAGCAATTCCGGCAGGAAAACCAGGATGGCACCACCTCCAATGTCCAGTCACGGATTGAGCGGCTGCGTGGCGACATTGAGAATCTGAAGCTGGCCATCCAGCAAACGGAGTCCGAGGTGGAGCTTACTTCGGAGCAGCTGACAGAAGAGCAGCCCTATCGCACAGTCAGTCGTGGCGGGGGCGGTTCAGAAGTGGACCGCAAGATTGCCCAGCTCCAAAGCAACTTGTCTGACCTTCGCCTGAGTTACCACGACAGTCATCCTGATATCGTCTCTGTGCTCGGCCAGCTCGAGGATCTCCGGGAACGCAAGGCCCGTGGTGATGTAGGACAGCGCAGTGCCGGTTCCAGCGAGGTCATTGAGAACCCGGTTTACGAGCAGCTCAGGCTCAAACTAACCGATGCGCAGACCCAGTTGGAGGTACAGCGCAATCGGCTGGCTTCCCTGGAACGGTTGCTGGATGAAGCCTTCGAACGTGCGGAGAGGGTCGCCGCCAACGAAGCGGAACTGGCGGAACTGACCAGGGACTATAACGTTACCAAGAACGTCTACGAAGACATGCTGGAACGGCGGGAGAAAGCCCGTCTGTCCATGACCCTCGATGTGGAAGGCCAGGGTGTGAGCTACCGGATCCAGGAGCCAGCTTCCTATCCGACTCGCTGGGACGGGTTGCAGTTGCACCAGGTGGGCATGGCAGGACCCTTCCTCGGCGGCACCATGGTGCTGGGCCTGCTGGTGGCGCTGGTGATGTTCGACAACCGGGTTCGCTCAAGTCGCACCCTGCTGACTCAGTTGCCGGCTGATATCCCGGTCCTGGCCTCTATTCCTCACTATTCCAGTCGGTGGAAAGAGCGTCTTCTGCGCAAGGACACGCTTTTCATTCTCCTCCTGTTGGCGATCTTTATGGCGGGATACTTGGCCGTACTGGTATTCAGCGTCCTGGGTATTACGCCGCAACAGATCATCAACACACTCACCGGTATTTTTGCCGGTCAGGGCGGTTAGTCTTCATGGACAATAACAAACTCTATAACGCGCTGCTGAAAACCCAGGAACGCCAGAAAGCCGAGCAGGCTGCACACCCTCACTCGGTAGCGGAGGACGATCATGCCGAGCAGGGCCCGGAACAGACCGCCAACGGTTCGCGCCTGGAGTCAGCCTTCCTCAAGGAAGCTTGGAAGGAGCAGCAGCGATATTCAAGACAGGCGGAGTCCGAGGCGCAACCGGTTGCTGACGCTCATCCCAACTGGACCATGGTGGAGGAGTCGGCGAAAGAGCATCCGCCGTCAATCTACGATTCGTCCATCTCCCTGGACCTGATCAATAATCCGCGCCCATGGTCCGTTGAGGAGCTTCAGCAGCGAAAGATTATCTATCCCGGAATGTCGAACAAGGCCATCCTGGATGCCTTCCGGGAAGTGCGGATCAAGTTGCGGGACCGGGCCGGCGCAGTGAATTTCTCGGTACTGGTTTCTTCCCTCGGGAACGCCGACAACTCGGCACTGACCGCCTATAACCTGGCAGCCACCTTTGCCATGGACGCCCATAGTTCCGCCTTGCTGGTCGACTGCAACCCCTGGGACAGTGACCTCGACCACCTGGTCTCATCGTCTATGGCCCAGGGCGTCACCGACTATGTGGCAGACAAATCCGTCAAGGTGAAGGATATCATCTACCCCAGTGGTATCGACCGGCTCAGCGTGGTGCCGCCGGGCACCCTGGCCAGTTCGGCCGTGGAGTTGTTCTCGGCAGTGCGCATGCGGGACCTGATGGGTGAGCTGAAAAGCCGCTACCCGGACCGCTTCCTGATTATAAACGCACCGCCGCTCAAGGCCAGCACCGAAGCCCATATACTGGTGCGCTATGCCAATCAGGTGGTGCTGGGCGTACCGTTCGGCGAAGTGACTCCGGAAGAGATTGTCAGCTCGGTTGAAACCCTCGGGTCCGAGAAATTCTCTGGTCTGATTTTCCAGCAATGAGGTGGGCCATGGACGTAGCCTTTCGCAAGCCATCGGCCGGGGGCATCGTAATTCCACTGCTGGTGGTGGTTGTCGTTGCTCCCGCTTCCCGGGCGGATGAAATCAGTTACACTGCGACCACAACGCTGTTTACCGATGTCACCCATACGGAACGGGATTCCGAAACGGATACTCGCGGCGGTGCCGGGATCAGCGGTGACGTTGGTGCCAACTGGCTGTCTGGCCCCCACCGCTTAAATGCGCTCTACGGTGGAACGCTGGAAACGGAGCGCAGCAGCCTGGCGACGGGTGACCGTGACAACCTGTCAGTTCGAGGTTCTTCCCGTTATAGCTTTTACGAGCCTGGTGGCCGGTTTGATTTCAATGCTGGCCACACCATTCGCTCGGTTCGCAACGACACCGGTTTTACCCTTGACGAGTCCGCCTACGACACCCAGAACGCCGTTAACGCCGGGGCAGGTGTCATGTTTTACCCGGGCGAACTGACCACCCTGCGCCTGGGCGGCCGGGCCGCCAAAACCTGGGCCGAAGACGATGTACAGGACGGCGAATCCCAGAGCGTGGAAGCCAACCTGTCCCGTCAGGTATCTGAGCGCAGTACTGTGTTTCTGGTAGGCAGCCGGGCCTGGGAGCATGAGGAAGATCTGGATATCACCCTGGACTCCGCTTCGGTGGGCCTGGATACCCTTCTTGAGAACGGCAGCTTCTCTGCGAGCGTCGGAGTCTCCCGTGCCGAAAGTGACGACTTTGAAAACGATGCCGTCATTGGCTCCATTGCTCGCCAGTGGCAGACCTCCCTCACCAGCACGCGCGTCAGCTATGACCGCACCCAGAGCAGTACCCTGCTGGACCTGGCACTGGCGCCGATTCCGGAGCTGGGCATTGAAGACGAGTTTTCAGTCCGGGTCCAGGGGGTGACGCTGAATGACACCGTCACCCTGGCCCACAGTACCCAGCGCTTGTGCGACCTGTGTACCCTGAATTTTATCGTTCGGGGCAGTGAAGAAGAAAACGTGCAGACGGGCGAAGAGACCTGGGAATACGTGGCCGGCGCCGGCCTGAGGCTGGCGGTCACAGAAGACAAAAATGTTAGCTTTAATTACCGCTGGCAGGGCGATGCGCTCGAAGAGCGCAGCTCCATCGACGATGAAAGGCACCAGTTTACGGTGACCTACCGTCATCAACTGACGGACCTGGCCTCCTGGGGCGCGGCCTTCGACTCCGCCTTTACCCGGGGTCTGACAGACCAGGATCGCTACCAGGCCCGGGTGTTCTTCACCCTGGGCTGGGACGGAATGGAAAGGGCCTGGTAAGACCACCACGCCACCTATAAGAACAGGGAAGACGCTGTGTTCGAGAACAGACAGACTATCCGGTTGCCGGTGGATACGCCGGCGCAGCTGATTGTGGTGATCGACACCGAAGAGGAGTTCGACTGGAACGCCGAGCCGGACCCCCAAGCCACTGCGGTCACCGCCATGGACCATATCAACCGTGCCCAGGATATTTTCAATGAGTACGGTATCGCGCCCTGCTATGTGGTGGACTATTCCATTGCCAGCCAGGCGCGCAGTGTCGCCCCCCTGAAAGCGTATCTTGATGCGGGGCAGTGTGAGATCGGTGCTCACCTTCATCCCTGGGTGAACCCGCCGTTGGAAGAGACCCTGTCCCGTTCCAATATGTATCCCGGCAACCTGTCGGAACCCCTGGAGCGAGAGAAGCTCACGCGGCTTCGTGACACCATCACCGAGAATTTCGGCGCAGCACCACGCATCTACAAGGCGGGACGGTACGGCTACGGACCCAACACCACGGCCATCCTCAATGACCTGGGGTTCGACATTGACCTGTCGGTATGCCCACCGCTCGATGCCCGTGGTGACGGCGGGCCGGACTACCGCTACTACGACGCCTCGCCGTTCTGGTATGGCCCCTCGGACAAGCGCATCCTCGAGCTGCCGGTGACAGGTGGATTTGTGGGCTGGGCCGGCAAGTTGGCACCGCCGGTGTTCGACCTGGCCATGGCCTTCCGCAAGCTGAAGGCACCGGGGGTGCTTTCACGGCTGGGCATGGTCGACCGACTGATGCTTTCACCGGAAGGGTTCCCCACGGAGGAGCACATCAAGCTGACCCGGGACCTGTATCGCCGCGGCGTACGCTCCTTTACCTGGAGCTTTCACAGCCCCAGCGTCGTGCCCGGCCACACCAGTTATGTACAGAACGAACAGCAGCTGGCGGACTTCCTCGACTCGTTCCGCCGGTTCTTTGATTTCTTTTTTAACGAACTGGGTGGGCAGGCGTCGACCCCTACCCGGCTCAAGTCGCATATGGAGAAGTTTGCATGAAAGTGCTTGGTATTTCGCCGCTGGACAAGGACTCAACGGTCTCGATTGTGGAAGACGGTGAGATCCTGTTCGCCGCCGGCGAGGAGCGGTTTTCCAGGGTCAAACAGCAGGACGGCTTTCCACAGCTGGCGCTGGAGAAGGCGCTGGAGTATACCGGCAACAAGATGAGCGACTTTGACCAGGTCTGCTACCCGTTCCTGACCTGGGAGAACGAAGCCAAGCTCTTCAATCAGAACCTGGAAGACGAACGCCAGTTTATCCGCAACTTTGAGCCGGCGGACCTGAACCGGCAGATCAAGGAAGCGCTGACCAGGGTCCCGGATCGTAATGAGCCGATCCATGGCCTGGAACACCCCAACGCCATCATGGAGAAGGGTTTCCTGCACAGCTCTTACTATTCCATGGCAGGCGCCCAGCGATTGGCGTCCAACAACGCGGCGCTCAAAGGTTCTCGCCATTGGGGCGAAGGCGCGACCGAATCCTTTCAGAAGTGGGAGCAGTCACTGACTCAGGGCCTTCGCGCGATGGGCTGGGAAAAGCCCGTCAAGCGTATGGACCACCACCTGTCCCATGCGGCCAACAGTTACCTGGCCAGCGGGTTTGAGCGGGCACTGTGTATCACCCTGGACGGCTATGGTTCCGGCCTGGCAGGCTCCGCCAGCGAGGCCCGGGATGGCAAGATCCACCGGTTACACGGCATCAGCTACCCCAACTCCCTGGGCACCCTCTATGAACATGTCACCTCCAGCCTGGGCTTCAAGCCCAGCCGTCACGAGGGCAAGATCGTCGGCCTGGCGTCTTACGGCGATCCGTCCATCCTGGGGGACATCCTGCTTAGCCGTATCCAGCAGGAGCCGGGCGATTACCGGATCTATGAAGCCAACAACGTCTTCTTTTCCCGTTACCTGGCGTCCAAGTTCCCGAAGATCGACGTGGCTGCTGCCTATCAGCATGCCCTGGAGGTGGTGGCCACCAATTACGTGCGTTACTGGGTCGAAAAAACCGGTATCGACACGATCGTGCTTTCCGGTGGCGTAACGGCCAACGTCAAGCTGAACCAGCGTCTCTTCGAGATCGGGGGCGTTAACCAGATCTTCGTCTACCCGAACATGGGGGACGGCGGCTGCGGCACCGGCGCGGCCCTTTACCATTGCTGGCCCGGTGGCGTTAAGGACTCCATATCCAGCGCCTATTTTGGCCCGGATTACAGCGAAGCTGAAATCGCCGCTGAGCTGGAAGCTGAGGGGCTTGAATATACCCGTCCCAACAACCTGGCGGCAGAAGTCGCGTCACTGATCCATAGCGGAGAAGTGGTCGCCCGCTTTGACGGTCGTATGGAATACGGCCCCCGGGCCCTGGGCAACCGCTCGATCCTTTACCACGCCCGGGAGCCGGAAGTGAACCAGTGGCTGAACAAACGCCTGGGTCGCACCGAGTTCATGCCGTTTGCACCGGTAACGCTCTATGAAGCCAGGGAGAAGTGCTACCACAATATCCGGGGTGCTGAGCACAGCGCCGAATTCATGACCATTACCTTCGACTGCACCGAGTTCATGCGGGAGAACTGCCCGGCAGCGGTGCATGTGGACGGCACTGCACGGCCCCAGCTGGTCCAGCGTGACGTCAACCCGGGTTATTACGACATCCTCAAGGAATACGAGAAGATCAGCGGTATTCCGAGCCTGATCAATACCAGCTTCAATATGCACGAGGAGCCCATCGTTAACACGCCGCAGGATGCAGTACGGGCATTCGTGCAGGGGGCGTTGGATTACCTTGCCATTGGACCCTTCCTGGTCAAGCAGCCGAACCCGGCCCACTGATCTTACCCGGCGGGCGGAGCAGGACGCTGATGACGACAGGCAAGCTGGAAGTAAGCCAGCAGGCGGTAACCAACCCGGAGCAACTGCGGGCGGAGTGGGAGGACCTGGAAAGCCGGTCTGCGCCCACGGTATTCCTGTCCTGGCAGTGGCTGGGACACTGGCTGGAGGTGTACGAGCCGGATGTGCGGGTGCTGCGGGTGACCGAAAACGGCCGGTTGATCGGCCTTGGCATGGTGGTGGCGTCTGACGAACGGCGCCACGGTTTACTTCGCTCCCGGTGTTTGCGCCTCCACCAGACCGGCAGCAGGGTGCTGGACCAGATCTGGATCGAGTACAACGGTTTTCTGGCGGAGCATGGCCGTGACCGGGACGTGTCCTCGGCCTGCCTGAAGTTCCTGGAGGCACAGCGGGATAGCTGGGATGAGTTCGTGGTAGGCGCCATTGATGCAGACGAGGCGGACTTCTACGCCCGCACCATGGGCCTGTTCAAACACGTCCGCTGGGAAGCCCCTTGTTATGGCGTAGACCTGGACCAGTTACGGCGCAGTGGCCGACATTACCTGGACACCTTGTCCCGCAATACCCGGTACCAGATCAATCGGGCGCATCGTCTCTACGAAGAGCGCGGGCCGGTGGAGCTGATCCGGCCCGACAATGTGGACGAGGCGTTGGCGGTCTTTGACAGCATCGGCCCCCGTCACCTGGAGCGCTGGGGCAGTGGTCCCGACCAGAGCGGGTTCGCCAACCCGGACTTTGTGCGCTTTCACCGCAGCCTGATCCGCAGCCAGTGGCCGGAAGGCGGGGTAGACCTGGTCTCGGTAAGGGCAGGGGATGATGTGATTGCCTCCTTTTACAACCTGCTGCACAACCAGGTGGTGTACTTCTATCTGGGTGGCATGATGACGGAAGCCGACAACAAGCTGAAACCGGGCCTGCTGGGGCACAGCCTGTGCATTGAAGACTACCGGCAACACGGCTTTCATTATTATGATTTCATGGGTGGAGACGAGCGTTACAAGTCCAACCTGGGCGCATGTCACCGGCAACTGGTGCAGGTTGCCCTGCAGCGGCCCCGGTTCAAACTGAAGCTCGAGAACGCCCTGCGGGAAGCCAAGCACCACTGGCTGGGGGAGCCCGGAGCTGGTTATGGGCGCTGAGGAGAAGTTCATGTCGAGAACAGACGATGTTGAAGTTGTCTCGACAGGCATTGAGGAAGCCCGGGCAGCGGGATGGGATGACTACGTGAGCCGGCACCCGGAGGGTACGGGTTATCACTACC
>Ga0208301_1000068_pt1 | contig 44964 bp, 36 predicted proteins | sample 25BtaG_FD_184100 | JGI IMG/M metagenome (GOLD analysis project Ga0208301, IMG submission 184100) | Marine viral communities from Cariaco Basin, Caribbean Sea - 25B_WHOI_OMZ_CsCl (SPAdes) (version 2) | ecosystem: Environmental > Aquatic > Marine > Oceanic | place: Caribbean Sea: Cariaco Basin...
GGCAGCTCGTTCAGGGCCTTTACCAGGTAATCATGACGTTCCCGGAAAGCTTTCACCATTTCGCCGACACAGGCCTGGTCGCCATCCAGTGCTGCCTGGGCCGCAGCCTGAGAGATGGACGCCGGGTTGGAGGTGCTCTGGGACTGGATTTTCTTCATGGCGCCGATAACCTTGGCAGGCCCTGCGGCGTAACCGATCCGCCAGCCGGTCATGGAGTAAGCCTTGGACACCCCGTTGAGTACGAAGGTGCGGTCGTACAGCTCCGGTGTGGCGTTAAGGATGTTGCAGAAAGGCTTGCCGGTCCACAGGATCGGCTCGTACATGTCGTCGGTGGCGACCATGATGTTCGGGTGCTTCTTCAGCACCTCACCAATGGCCTGCAGCTCTTCCATGGAGTACGCCATACCGCTGGGGTTGGAGGGACTGTTGATAACGAACAGACGGGTGCGGTCGGTAATGGCGTTTTCGAGCTGCTCCGGGGTGATCTTGAACCGGGTGTCAGCGCTGGTTTCAATAATGACCGGCTTGCCTTCCGCCACCAGCACCATGTCCGGGTAGGAAACCCAGTAGGGGGCAGGGATAATGGCTTCGTCGCCGGGGTTCAGTGTGGCAAGTGCCAGGTTGAAAAAGCTCTGCTTGCCACCACTGGATACCAGTACCTGGTTCGGCTCGTAGTCCAGACCGTTGTCCCGCTTGAACTTGGCGATGATCGCTTTCTTCAGCGCGGGAGTACCATCCACTGCAGTGTATTTGGTCTGACCGTTACGTATGGCCTCGATGGCCGCTTCCTTGATGTGGTCAGGGGTATCGAAATCCGGTTCCCCGGCACCCAGGCCGATGATGTCCTGGCCTGCGGCCTTGAGTTCCGCTGCCTTGTTGGTGACAGCGAGGGTTGGGGATGGCTTGATGGCCTGTACACGGGTGGAAAGTTGAAGGTCCAAACTTGCGCTCCTTAAAGATGCGTCTGAGAGGGCTGCAGCGGGCATGTGGCGGCACAGAGCCGTCAACACGGGCTGTTTAACCCGTGGATGTTACCATGAGAGATTCGCAACGATAAGTTTCCCGCAAGGGTGGAGGTAAATCAGTGTCCAGGTTCAGAGTGGATTCTCCCTACAAGCCGGCCGGTGACCAGCCGAAGGCCATCGAGGGCCTGGTGGATGGCATCGAGTCGGGGCTGGCCCACCAGACGCTGCTGGGGGTGACCGGTTCGGGGAAGACCTTCACCATCGCCAACGTCATCGAGCGGGTGCAGCGGCCAACTATTGTCATGGCGCACAACAAGACCCTGGCGGCGCAATTGTATGGGGAGTTCCGGGAATTTTTTCCGGACAATGCGGTTGAGTACTTCGTGTCCTACTACGACTACTACCAGCCTGAGGCCTATGTCCCGTCCTCCGACACGTTTATCGAGAAGGATGCATCGGTGAACGAGCACATTGAGCAGATGCGCCTCTCTGCAACCAAGGCTCTGCTGGAGCGGGAAGATGCGATTATCGTTGCGACGGTATCCTCCATCTACGGCCTGGGTGACCCCCAGTCGTACCTGAAGATGATGTTGCACCTGGACCGGGGCGACCAGGTTGACCATCGCACCATCCTTCGGCGACTGGCAGAGTTGCAGTACACCCGCAATGATGTGGAATTCCACCGGGCCAACTACCGCGTGCGCGGTGATGTCATCGATGTATTTCCGGCCGAATCCGAGAAAGAGGCCATCCGCATCGAGCTGTTCGACGACGAGGTGGACAACCTCAGCTACTTCGACCCGCTGACGGGGGAAGTGTTAAGGCGTGTGCCGAGGGTAACCATTTACCCCAAGACACACTATGTCACCCCCAGGGAAACGGTGTTGGGTGCTATCGAGCAGATCAAGGTAGAGCTGGATGAACGGCTTAAACAGTTGCGGGACAACAATCGCCTGGTGGAAGCCCAGCGGCTGGAGGAGCGCACCCGCTACGATATCGAAATGATGCTGGAGCTGGGTTATTGCAACGGCATCGAGAACTACAGTCGCTATCTCTCCGGCCGCAATCCCGGAGAAGCGCCGCCCACATTATTCGACTACATTCCGCCCAATGCCCTCTTGGTGGTGGACGAGTCCCACGTGACCATTCCCCAGATTGGTGCGATGTACAAGGGTGACCGCTCCCGCAAGGAAACCCTGGTTGAATATGGTTTCCGCCTGCCGTCGGCGCTGGATAACCGGCCCATGCGATTCGACGAGTGGGAGCGGATTGCGCCCCAGATGATATTCGTGTCGGCCACCCCGGCCAAGTACGAGGAAGAACATGCCGGACAGGTGGTGGAGCAGGTGGTACGCCCCACCGGTCTGCTGGACCCCGAGATCGAGGTACGCCCTGCCTCCACCCAGGTGGACGACCTGCTCGGGGAGATCCGCGAACGGGTAGCCGTTAACGAACGGGTGCTGGTTACCACCCTTACCAAGCGCATGGCGGAAGATCTCACTGACTTCCTGATGGAGCATGACGTGCGGGTACGTTACCTGCACTCGGATATCGACACGGTAGAGCGCGTGGAGATCATCCGTGACCTGAGACGGGGTGAGTTTGATGTGCTGGTGGGTATCAACCTGTTGCGGGAAGGGCTGGATATGCCAGAGGTTTCCCTGGTCACTATCCTGGATGCCGACAAGGAGGGCTTCCTGCGGTCGGAGCGGTCGCTGATCCAGACCATCGGCCGGGCGGCACGGAACGTTCATGGCAAGGCCATTCTCTATGGTGATGTGATCACCGGGTCCATGCAGAAGGCTATCGACGAAACCGAGCGTCGCCGGGCGAAGCAGGCGGCGTTTAACGAGGAGCACGGTATTACCCCGCAGGGCCTCAACAAGAAGATCGCCGATATCATGGAGGGCGCCGCCGGAGGCGGTGGACGTGGTCGCCGCAGGGCCGAACGGCCGGGTCAGAAGGCCGCCGAGGAGGCCGAGAAATACCAGGTGAAGGCCAAGGGCAAATCACCGGAGGAGCTGCTCAGGGAGATTACCCGGCTGGAGGACGACATGTACAAGGCGGCTTCAGACCTGGACTTCGAGACTGCGGCGCGTATCCGTGACGAGATCTCGGAGCTGAAGGAGGCGGCCGTTCGTCTGGGTTGAGATTGACGTCGCGCCGGATGGCCGTTATAGGCCTTGCATTCCCGGGGGCGGCTTGCCAGTCTTAGGAAGCATGCGCAGTCGCGCACCCGGCTCATCCACCTTTCACGCGGTATTCCTGCATGAGTAACCTGAAGCACACGCTTTTCTGGATGTCCCTTTTCCTGGCCATTGTGGTGGCAGTATGCGCGGCAATCTACCGGCCGCTGCAGACAGCCTTCATGGCGAACTGGGTATTCAACCTGCTGATCCTCCTCGTTCTCCTTGTCGGTATTGTGCTCACTTATCGCCAGGTGCTCGTGTTGTTCCCCGAGCTGCGCTGGGTAGCCCAGTTTCGGACCGGGCATTCCGGGCTCTCCGTGCTCCAGGAGCCTCGCTTGCTGAAGCCACTGGCCCGGCAGTTGGGAGAAGACACCAAGCGCGACCAGTTCCGCTTGTCCACCCTGTCCCTGCGGACGGTGCTCGATGGCATCCACAGCCGGATGGACGAGCAGCGGGAAATTACCCGGTATTTCATCAGCCTGTTGGTCTTTCTCGGCCTGCTTGGTACCTTCTGGGGCCTGCTTGGCACGATTAACGCGGTTGGAGCGGTGATTGGCGACCTCAATATGGATCAGGGCGATTTTGGTGCCGTGTTTGCAAACCTCCAGGGTGGTTTGCAGGAGCCACTCAAAGGCATGGGGACCGCGTTCAGTTCCTCGCTGCTGGGTCTTGGAGGCTCCCTCATCCTGGGGTTCCTTGATATCCAGGCCGGGCATGCCCAGAACCGGTTTTACGACAACCTGGAAGAGTGGCTTACCGGGGTGACCGACCTGGTGGGTGGTGTCGACAGCATGGAGGCCCAGCCGGCCCGGGCGTCTGATGACCTGGAGCGACTGGCCGTCGAAAACCAGCGGCTCAGAGACCAGTTGGCGGACCGGGAGTAAGCGCCCATGATCGGCTATCGACGCCGCAACCGCAGTGCGGTCAATATCTGGCCGGGCTTTGTTGACGCCCTCTCGTCCCTGCTGATGCTGGTTATCTTCATGTTGCTGGTGTATGTGGTCAGCCAGCTTTACCTCTCCCAGACCCTGTCTGACCGGGACACGGAGTTGGCCCGCCTCAACAGCCGCTTGCAGGAAATTTCTGCGTTACTGGGCCTGGAACAGGGCCGAACCGAGGCACTTGAGCGGGAGATGCAGCGGGTCCAGGACCAGCTCGGGGCGTCACTGGCCCTGAATGATGAACTGGAAGTGGAGCTGGAAGAGGCCCGGGACGAGTCGCTGGGGCGGCTCAATGATATCGAGGCCCAGTCCATGCAGATCGCAGAGCTGGAGGATTCAGTGGCCCGGGCCCGTAAACAGCTGGACGAGAAGGAGCTGCTTTCGGCCACCCAGCGGGCCATGTTGCAGCAGCTGTCCAACCGTATTGGCCAACTACAGGCCCAGTTACAGCAGATCGCCACTGCACTGGAGATGCAGGAGGTTGAGACGGCTGAGAAAGAGGCGGAATTGCAGGAAGTCAGCCAGCGGCTGAATACCCTGCTGGCGGAGCGGGTCAACCAGTTGCAGCGTTACCAGTCTGAATTCTTCGGGCGCCTGCGGGAAATCCTGCAGGATAATGAGAACATCCGGGTGGTGGGTGACCGCTTCCTGTTGCCCTCGGAGCTGCTGTTTGGCTCCGGTTCGGCAGACCTGGGGCCATCCGGCCGGGCTGAGCTGGACAAGCTGGCAAACGTGCTGCTCGACGTGGCTGGGCGCATACCAGACGATATCGACTGGATTCTTCGAATTGATGGCCATACCGACCGGATTCCCATCAATACCGCAGAGTTCCCCTCCAACTGGGAGCTGTCCACGGCCAGGGCGGTGGCGGTTGTGCGCTACCTGGCGGACAAGGGCGTGCCGGAGGGTCGCATGGCCGCCGCTGGTTTCGGTGAATTCTTCCCGGTGGCGGAAGGCCGTACCGAAGAGGCTCTCCGCCAGAACCGGCGCATCGAGATCAAGCTGACGTCCCGCTGATGCGGGCATCGCCGGTGCGTTTGGGGCCGACGATGACTGCCGCTTGCAGGGGCTGGTTACGCCCGTACCGGGACATGCGGTCGAAGATCCGGCGGTCAACAGGCAGATACTGGTTGTCAGCGATGGTTTCGCCTTCCTCGACGTCCACTTCCGGGTCATGGAGATAGACGAACTGCTCGTCGACGGCGCAGACGGTTACCCAGTGGGGCACCCGGCTGCGGTTCAGTTGCCAGGTGCTGATCAGTATCACCGGTACCTGGCCTTCTCGCAGGGCCCGTTCGATTTCTTCAAGGGTCAGGGGGTCGTGGTGCAGCTCGATACCGGTCTGACCGATGTCGTGCAGGAAACCCTCATGGACCAGCTCCAGAACCCGTTTCTTGTCATCATTGCGCACCGTTTCCCGGAACAGGGGGCCTTCCTGGCTGATCCATGCCGTGGCGTTGTAACCGCGATTCCAGGCGGCCAGGGCCAGGCCGTGGGGGCCACAACCGCCGTGCCCGGCGAGCATGAAGATGGTAGTGGCCTCCCGCCAGATGCGAAGCTCTTCCAGGGTAGTCAGGGATTGGTCATGGGCTACCGCCGCCATCGCCATCAACAGTGATGCGGGGCCACAGGTAAAGTCCGTGGTCTGGGGGTAGTAGGGTACCTCCGGGAATTCTGCAGACGGCTCATAGAACAGGATTCGTCTCTCAAACCGCAGCGCATCGCCGTGATCCTCGTAGTAATCCCGCAGCGTGCCGAACTGACGATAGCCCAGGCGCTCATACAGTGCGATCGCGCCATGGTTATCGGTGCGCACTTCCAGGCGCATCAGAATACGCCCGACGTCAGCAGCCTGTCGCTCCGATTCCCGCACCAGGGCTTCGCCCAGACCTTCGCCGCGTCGTTCCGGGGCCACCGCAATGGAATAGATCCTGGCCAGGCGGGTGTTGGCTTTCATCAATACCAGGCTGTAGCCGGCCAGCTCTCCTCCCTGTTCCGCCAGGACCAGGCGATCACGGGGCATATCGATAAAGCGGCGGAAACTGCGGCGGGAAATACGATCGTCCCGGAAACACCGGTTCTCCAGCGCGACGAGGGCATCGATATCGGCCAGTGAGGCGTTACGGAAAGTAGTCCTGGTCATAGTGACAGCCGCCAGCAGAGGGTGGAAACGCCGCTATTATGGGTGACAGGGCTCGTACCGGATAGCGCCCTGTCATGCGTAAAAGCACGCATCCGGTGACGATTGCCGAAACCGGTTACTGGTACTACTGTAGCCAACATTGCGTTCACGGGTGAACGCCTTTGCCTGTGCTGGCCGGGAGGCCTCTTCTGATGTCACGATTGCTGCTTGTTGTGGACCATGCCAGGGACTGGGCGCCGTACTATCCCAGTGAGGATCTGCTGACCTTCGATCAGTACCTGCAGTTTTCAGCGCCGGCACACAGCCGGGTACGGGTCATCAACCTCTGCCAGAGTGCCCGCTACCTGAGTCAGGGGTACTACTGTTCCCTGCTGGCAGAGGCCCGGGGCCACCACGTGGTGCCCTCGGTCATGACCCTGAATGACCTGGGGCGCAAGGGTTTGTTCTCGCTGCAACTGGAAGAGTTGGATCCCTCAGTGATCCAGTGGCTGGACCAGGCAGCGAGGGATGAGGTGCCGGACAGCAAGGGTGGCCGTAATGTAAGGGTGCGCACCTTCTTTGGCCAGGCCGAGGTGCCCGATCTCAAGCCAGTGGCGCGGGCCCTTTTTGAACGTTTTCCATGCCCGATCCTTGAAGTGTCCTTCCGGTACCGCAAAGGCAAGGGTTGGCAGATTGATGCCATGAAGCCGGGTGCCCCGGCGGACCTGACGGAAGCCCAGCAGGATGCCTTCGCCGCAGCCCTGGACCGGTTCAGTAGTATCGTCTGGCGCAAGCCCCGCACCCGCAGGCGATACCGTTTCGACCTGGCGATGCTGGTCAACCCGGAAGAAGACATGCCCCCCAGTGACGAAGTGGCCCTGGGCCGCTTCGAGAAGGCCGGGCGCAAGCTGGGTATCAATGTGGAGCGAATCACCCGCCGGGATTACATGCGCCTGCCGGAGTACGACGGGCTGTTTATCCGGGAGACCACGGCCATTGACCACCACACCTATCGTTTTGCCCGCAAGGCGGAGGCAGAAGGCCTGGTGGTGATTGACGATCCGGTTTCCATCCTGCGCTGTACCAACAAAGTGTTCCTGGCGGACCTGCTGAAAACCAACAAGGTTCCTACGCCACGAACGCTGATCCTGTCAAAGGACCAGAAAAACGCAGCGAGCCAGGTGATTGAGCAGCTGGGCTTGCCGGTGGTGGTCAAGATCCCGGACGGGGCGTTTTCAAAAGGGGTACTCAAAGCCCGGGACGAGAAAGAGCTGAGGGAAGCGCTGAAGACCCTGTTCCGCCAGTCCGCACTGGTGCTGGCCCAGGAATACCTCTACACCGACTACGACTGGCGTATCGGGGTACTCGGAGGGCGGGCCATCTACGCCTGCAAGTATTTCATGGTCAAGGGGCACTGGCAGATCTACCAGCACGGGGAAGCCAAGCAGGTGGACAGCGGCGACTTTGATACCTTGCCCACCTACGAAGTCCCCAGGAACGTGGTCCAGGCTGCCCTGAACGCAACCCGGCTGATCGGCAATGGCCTCTATGGCGTAGACATCAAGCAATCCGGGAACCGGGTGGCGGTGATCGAGGTGAACGACAACCCCAGCATAGACTCCGATGTGGAAGACAGGTTCCTTGGGGGAGAACTCTACACGCTTGTCATGCAGGAATTTCTCTCCCGCATGGAGGCCAAGCGCCGGTAGGCCGCCGTAGTTGGGATCGTTTCCCCGATAGTGGGCCGGATTCAGCCTGGCTGCCAGACTCTCAGGCTGCCCAGCCAGGCGGGGGAGTCAAGCCTTGCCATCACAGTGTCCCCAGAAAGGGGGTGTGGCGGGGATTCGTCGAGGAAAAGCTCTACGTGTACCTGATTGCCAAGATAGTGCAGGCGCAGGTGGTGCCGGGTTTTGTCCAGTTCCGGAACCTGCCCGCGTAACCACTCGCGGATCGACTTGCGAGACGGCAGTTCGGGGTTGGTAATGATGCCTTGCTGGTCATTCTCGGCGTCAATATGGAAATTGATGTCGCGGATCTCAGGCAGGGTTTCGCGCATGCGCCGGATGACCTGCATGCCCACCTGGTGGCCTTCTGACACGCTGATTTCCGGCTTTACCACAAGGTGTACATCCACCAGGATATCGCTGCCCATGCGCCGGCTGCGCAGGTCATGGACATTCCGTACTCCCTCCGTTTCCATGGCCGCAGAGCGCAGGCGCTGGGTGTCTTGGTCAGATAGGCCGGTATCCACCAGCTCCCTGACGCTGCTCCAGGTAAACTGCCAGCCAACATGGGCAATAATGATCGCAATGATGATAGCTGCCAGGGCGTCAAGCCAGGGGAAGCCGGCCATGGCACCTATGGCGCCCACCAGTACGACGACCGACGAAAAGGCGTCGGTACGGCTATGCCAGGCATTGGCGACAATCAGGTCCGAGCGTATTTCTTCACCCACTTTACGGGTGTAGCGGAAGATCCATTCCTTGCCGAGAATCGACAGGGCTGCAATCACCAGTACGGGCCAGCCAGGAATCGCCAGTTCATTGGACGTGAGTACCCGCCACAGGTTGTCCCAGGCGAGGGCGCCGCCAATCGCGATCAGGAAGCTGCCCAGGATCATCGTGCCAAGGGTTTCGAAACGCTGGTGCCCATAAGGGTGGTCCGCGTCTGGCCCCCTCCTGGAGAGCTTCATGACCACAAGGACGACCAGGTCGGATGCCACATCGGTGAAAGAGTGGATGCCGTCCACAAACAATGCCTGGGAGTTGAACAGCAGCCCTACGATACATTTAAGGAGACCAAGCACGGCATCCAGTATCATCCCGATGACGGTCACCCGGGAGGCGGCGCGGTACTCTCCGTCCAGGCGATGCTGGTGGCTGGCAGACATGTCAACTCCTGTAAAATGGACTTGCTTTTGAGATCTGCGTCACAGAACTGTGTTCGTTTTATGCACAAGAACCGTGTACGGATATTCGATTGCTAAAGCGTAGCGTAAAGCCTGAATCAATGCGTTGACTAATATAAAATCATGAAAATAAAAGAAAAAATAACTGGTTAAAAAATGATCAATTTGCAGGGGGCGGCTTGAGGCAAGGGATCAGCCCGGTTGAAAGGCGATTTTCAACAGAGTTATCCACAGAATTCGTGGAAAAGGTCACAAGACCTTAACCAGACAGTCATTTAGAGGTCATCGCGATGCAACAGAAGCCACTGTGGAAAACTTCCGCTATACTCGCTGCCCGTTCACAAGGCGCGAAATAATACCAGAAGATTTCACAAGGTCACGTTGTTTTGCCGGTTTTCTGACCAGCGCCGTAGTCGCGATATCAACCAGGGTCTTCTATGTATACGTTGCTTCGCAGGATTTTGTTCACCTTGCCTCCGGAAACCGCTCACCGGGTTGCGCTGGCCGGCCTGGATGTGGCCGCGGCCAGCGGCCTGCTGAAGGCCCTGATCCCGCCGCCGGCCAACCTGCCTGTCAAGGTTATGGGGCTGGACTTTCCCAACCCGGTGGGGCTGGCGGCGGGGCTGGACAAGAACGCAGACCACCTGCTGGGGCTGGGTGCCCTGGGCTTCGGTTTCATTGAAGTGGGGACCGTCACGCCACAGCCGCAACCAGGAAACCCGTCTCCCCGTATGTTCCGCCTGCCGGAGCACCATGCAATTATCAATCGCATGGGCTTCAATAATGAGGGCCTCGATCACCTGGTAGCCCGGGTGGCCAAGCGCCGCTATGCCGGTGTGCTCGGAATCAACGTAGGCAAGAACAAGGACACGCCTGCCGAGGAGGCTGAGTCGGATTACCGAAAGGGTATTGCCGCTGTCTACGATTACGCCGATTACATTACGGTCAATGTCTCTTCTCCCAACACACCGGGATTACGCGACCTCCAGTTTGGCGACTCCCTCAGGCAGTTACTGACGGCAATAAAGGAAGAACAGGGGATCCAGCACCAGGCAACCGGCCGCTACGTTCCTCTGGCGGTAAAGATCGCTCCGGATATGGACGACGAGGAAATCCGGTTTGTGGCGAATGCATTGCTCGAGGCGGGAATTGATGGTGTTGTGGCCACCAATACCACCATCAGCCGAGAGGCGGTGAAAGGGCACCGGCATGCAGGCGAGGCGGGGGGCCTGAGTGGTGACCCGGTTCGTGAACCTTCCTTGCGAGTGATCCGGGGGCTGTATCAGGTTCTCGGCGATGAGATCCCTATTATTGGTGTTGGCGGTATCCGGGATGGTGGGAGTGCTGCGGAGAAGATCCGCGCGGGTGCGCGCCTGGTCCAGGTGTATACAGGCTTTATCTACCGTGGACCGGCATTGGTGAGGGAGTCGGTAGAGGCGATCCGGGCATTGAAGGCGGGTCATCAGGCGTAGCGAGGCAGAGTCTGACGGACGCACAAAATAAAGGGCCCGCTGAGCGGGCCCGTGCGGGGAATAAACCCCGTGGCGACATGCTTATGTCTGGTTCGGGTCGGGTGGACCCGATTTCAGGTTCCGGCAGTTGATGGAGGGGAGCCGGTGCGCCCCTGCAGAAAACCAGATTGTCAGTTTGTATAGTCCGTCAGTGTGACGACGCCTTGATTTCGTTCTGTGTTATGTGTCCGCCTGAAAGCGGCAAGTCTCTGGTCGTACTTTCACTAAAGTACTGAAAAAACATCCGTCAGAGACATTCTTCCAGCCCGGAGCACGCGGGGTTGTCCAGGGTGACCGTCAGGTCGTGCCGTTGACGGCAAGCCTGTGAATGCCGGAAACGCCGGTCATACCCTCCCAGTTATCGGTGCGTCCTTCCCGCCACCCGTTCAGCCATTCCTGCCTTATTTCTGGCTGGTCCAACGGGCAAGTGTCCTTGGATTTACCGGACACGCCGGCCTGGTATCCCCGCTTGAATGCGCGAGCGTACATGTCTCTTTTCTGTCTTTTCATGCCGTTCCTCACCTACATGGATTTACAGAACAAGCGTGTACACGTCTGCCAGTGTGCGATGAAAGAAACCCTTGAAAAACAAGACCCTCAAGGTCCCCGGTTACTTTCTGACAAGGCAGTCAGGATCCTGAATCAGGGAGGCCACCTGGCGCTCCCCTTTATTTGACGCGTCTATGACACCCTATGATGAATCTGGTGGCGGAGTACAGTACTTATTTCATCTATGTGACCGCACCTTTATGTTTATGTGAAATAACCAGGGTCGGTTACCATGCGCTACCCTGACTCTTTGACACCCAATCCCCACACCGGCGTCCCGCAAACCAGGGGCGAGGTGCTGATCCGGAGGTTCCAGTGACCGAGCAATACGAATTTTTTGTGACCTGTCCCAGAGGCATGGACAATCTGCTGCAGGCGGAGCTGGCCTCGTTCGGATTGGAACCCCTGAAGACGGCACCTGCCGGCGTATGGGTTCGGGGCGGGCTCGCCGAAGGTTACCGTGCCTGTCTCTGGTCCCGGCTGGCTAACCGGGTGCTGTTGCACCTGGCAACGGTGGATGCCCGCACCAACGAATCCCTTTACCAGGGTGTCCATGAGATACCCTGGGAAGCCCACCTGGCGGTAACCGGCAAGTTTCGTGTGGTGTTTACCGGGACCAACGAGCTCATCCGTAACACGCAATATGGCGCCCAGAAAGTAAAGGATGCGGTTGTTGACCGGCTCCGGGGGAAGGGCACGGTGCGTCCCAGCGTGGACGCAAAGGATCCGGACATTACCGTGTCAGCTCGCCTGCACCGGGGAGAGCTGGACATAGCTGTTGACCTGAGTGGCGATAGCCTGCACATGCGGGGCTATCGCACAGAGAAGGGGATCGCCCCGATAAGGGAGAACCTCGCGGCAGCGCTGCTGATGCGTGCAGGCTGGCCGGACATTGCCGCAGAGGGTGGGGACTTCATTGATCCCATGTGCGGTTCCGGAACGCTGGTGATCGAGGCGGCCATGATGGCCCTGGACCAGGCGCCGGGAAGGCTGCGCAAGACCTTCGGCTTTGAGCGTTGGCTGGGCCATAAGCCGGAAACCTGGATGGAGTTGCGCCAGGAGGCGGAACGCCGGGCCTGGGAGGGCAAGCAGGGCCGGATACCCCGTTTTGTCGGCTACGACCAGGACAGCCGGGTGATTGCCACCGCCTGGCGTAACATTGCCCGGGCAGGGCTGGACGGTATCATCCACGTGGAGGCAAGGGCGGTGGCAGACTTCCACCGGGACGGACAGTGGGCATCTGAGGGCCTGGCCCTGGTCAACCCGCCCTATGGTGAGCGCCTCAGTGAACGGCGCGAGCTGGGAAGCCTTTACCAGGCCCTGGGAGAAGCCGTCCGTGAACACTTGCCTGGCTGGCGTCTGGGGGTCTTCACCGGTGCCCCTGAGCTGGGGCACTCCCTTGGCCTGCGGAGCCATAAACAGTACCGGTTCTTTAATGGCAAGATACCCGCCCAGCTGCTGTTGTTCGATATTAACGAGGGCAATATCGTCCGTCCGAGGGATGTCACAGCGCCGGGAGAGATCCGCGCGAAGATCAGCCACCCCGAGCGGGCGCAGATGCTCGCCAACCGTCTGAAGAAAAACCTGAAAGCCCTTGGCCAGTGGGCCCGCAAGCAGAATATCCAGTGCTATCGCCTGTACGATGCGGATATGCCGGAATTTTCCATGGCGATCGATATCTACGGCGACCGGGTTCATGTGCAGGAGTACGCCGCCCCGAAATCGGTAGACGAGAAAAGTGCCAGGGAGCGGCTGGCGGAAGCGCTGGCGGTCATACCCGAAGCACTGGGTGTATCTCCGGAACAGGTGGTGTGCAAACAGCGCCAGCGCCAGACCGGAACCCGCCAGTACGAAAAGCAGGACGCTACCGGCGAGTTCATGGAAGTGGACGAGCTTGGCAGTCGCCTGAAGGTCAATCTGAGGGACTACCTGGATACCGGCCTGTTCCTGGATCATCGCCCGGTACGACGCTGGATTCGAGACCATGCCCGCAACAGGCGATTCCTCAACCTGTTCTGCTACACCGGTGCTGCCACGGTGCAGGCGGTGGCTGGGGGCGCCAGCCGGTCACTGAGCCTGGATATGTCCAACACCTATGTGGATTGGGCCCGGGACAATCTGGCGCTCAATGGCGCAGATCCGAAGAAACACGTGGTTGAGCAGGCGGATTGTCTGAAATGGCTGGCGGACAAGCCGGCGGCGGATCAGCGTTTCGACCTGATTTTCATGGACCCGCCGACCTTCTCGAACTCTGCCCGTATGCAGGGGGTTCTCGATATCCAGCGGGACCACGGCAAACTGATCCACCAGGCCATGTCCCGGCTGACGGCCGACGGCGTGCTGATCTTCTCCAACAATTTCCGGCGTTTCCGGCTGGATGAGGGCCTGGACGAGCTGTTCGAGGTGGAGGATGTGACCCCGGCCACCCTGGACCGGGACTTCCAGAGGAATCCCCGGATCCATCAGTGCTGGCATATCCGTCACAAGGTGTGATGGTCACCACTCATCGTTATGGTGGTCTGCGTCCGGAGCCTCGATAAGGCCTTCCTGACGGGCGAGCAGGAGCAGGGCGTAGACGCCGTTTTCCGGCAGTTGGGGCTCCAGGCCCTGTTCGAACATGAGGTCCCGCCGGTGGTCTTCGAGGGCATCCCGGTCCAGGCCCGGTATCAGGTCGTCCAATGGTGCCAGCTCGAAGGGCACGGGCATGGCGACGGCGTCGAAGATCAGGTCGATCAGGATTTCGTCCGGGTCGAGGCCGTCGGTGTAGACCTGCTGGTCGGGCAGGTCTTCGTGGAGTGCCCGGGCCAGTTCGATGAGGGGGACGCCCTGTTCCCGCAGGTACCGGAGTTCGTCTTCGGCCAGTTCGGCATCCTGGGGCAGCCAGCTTTCGTCCGGTTCGATGACGACGGTTTTCATTCGGCCATCGGCGAGGCTCCAGGCGATGGCGGTGGGGAAGAAGAGGTCGTCGTTCTGGAAGTATTCGATGTCCAGAAAGTGGGGGATGCCCTGCGGCATATTGGCTCCTAAGTATTCGATGATCAGCGACTGCAAGCTAACAGTCTACCCGAGAAGTAAGGCACGGTGTTGGGGGGAGGTTTCCAGGACCGTCGAAAACAGGGATGTTTTCGTCGAGCTTACAGGGATGTATTCACAGCGTGTCCTGGAAACCTCCCCCCAATGGCGGGCCGTCAGGGTAGCACCGTATTCGAGTTCTAGACTATGTAGGCCTGGGAGTGCGTGCCAGGGGCCAGGGAGCGGTATAATTTTCCGGGACACGCCGTGGATCCGTCCATGGAGGCTCTTCAAAAACGTCCCTGTTTTTGAAGGTCCCGGAAAATCATCCCCCACCCTGTCCCTCCAACAGAGGGGTGGCCTCTAATTCAGAATAAGCTTTAAAGCTGAAAACCAACTTAGTGTTCGCCGAACATTTTGCCCACTGATCACCTGCAGCTCGAGTGTGGCTGTAAGCTTAACCCCTCAGTAGAGTACACCCCGGTCCCCATGAGATACTCCCTTCAACTGAATTCCCGTGCGAGTCTTTGAGAACCTATGGAACACACCAGCTTTAACCAGAAACTGCTCGAATTCCTTTCCGCTTCACCAACCCCCTGGCACGCAACCCGCAACATGGCCCAAACCCTGGACAAGGCCGGGTTCCAGGTCCTGGATGAACGGGAGGAGTGGAACCTGCAGCAAGGTCAGGGTTACTACGTCATCCGAAACGGCTCATCCATTGTTGCCTTCCGGACCGGTAAGCGGTCGCCGCTGGAGGCGGGTGTCCGTATGGTCGGTGCGCATACCGACAGCCCCTGCCTGAAGGTGAAGCCCAACCCCGAACTGCGTCGTAAAGGGTTCTACCAGTTAGGGGTGGAAGTCTACGGTGGTGTACTGCTCAACCCCTGGTTTGACCGGGATCTGTCACTGGCGGGGCGGGTAACCTTGCTGGACGGGCAGGGCCGGGTTCAGGACCGGTTGGTGGATTGCCGGCGGCCGGTGGCGTTTATCCCCAGCCTGGCGATTCACCTGGACCGGGACGCCAACAGCAGTCGTTCCATCAATGCCCAGACGGATCTGCCCCCGGTGTTAATGCAGGCTCCAGATGATGACAAGACGGCGTTTAACGACCTGCTCGAGGCGCAGGTACTCAAGGAGTACCCGGAGCAGTCCATCGGCAAGGTGCTGGGTTATGAGTTGAGTTTCTACGATGCCCAGCCGGCCAGTTTGTCCGGCCTCCGGGACGAGTTTATTACCTCTGCGCGGCTGGATAACCTGCTCAGTTGCTACATTGGCCTGCAGTCGCTGCTGGATTCAACCGGTGATGAGCCGGCACTGCTGGTGTGTAACGACCATGAAGAAGTGGGCAGTATGTCGGCAGAAGGGGCTCAGGGGCCGTTCCTGTCGTCGGTGCTGGACCGCTGGTGCGGTGCGGAGAACCGTAGCCGGGTGATCGCCCGTTCCATGATGATCTCTGCTGACAACGCCCACGGCGTGCACCCCAACTACAGTGACCGGCATGACGAAAACCATGGTCCGCTGCTGAACCAGGGACCGGTGATCAAGGTTAACCACAACCAGCGCTACGCCACCAACAGCCGCTCAGCGGCCCTCTACCGGCATATCAGTGACGAGCTGGGCCTGCCGCACCAGACGTTTGTGGTGCGCAGTGACATGGGCTGTGGCAGCACGATCGGACCTATTACGGCGGGTAACCTTGGGGTGACCACCCTGGATATCGGTGTGCCCCAGCTGGGCATGCACTCGATCCGTGAGCTCTGCGGCACCCGGGACGGTTATACCCTGTACCAGGTGCTCAAGGGGTTTATGGGGTGGCCAGAGGTGAACTGACCACCCGCGCTGTCAGCCCTTCTGATGGATTCGGGAGGCCAGTTCCCTGGCTTCCCGGGCCATGCTTTCCAGTTCCGGTACCCGGCGCAGGTTCTCTTCGGCACTGGTACGCATGTTCTCCGCGGTTTCCGAAACATCCGTGACGTTGCGATTGATGTCATCTGAAACGCTGGTCTGCTCTTCGGCCGCGGTGGCTACCTGGATGGTGGCGTCGCTGATCTGTTTCATGCGGTCGTTGATGCCGGCGAGGGTCTGACGGACGGCGTCTACCGCCTCACTGGTCTCGCCGGCAACGATTTCACTGGCGCGCATGAACTCGGTGGCGTCGTTGGAGCCCCGGGTGATGGTGTCCACGATGGTATCGATACGCGTGGTTGCCTCCTGGGTCTTGGCCGCCAGGCTTCGCACTTCGTCTGCCACCACCGCAAAGCCGCGACCTGCCTCGCCGGCCCGGGCCGCTTCGATGGCCGCATTCAGGGCCAGCAGGTTGGTCTGGTCGGCAATTTCGCGGATCACGCCCATCACTTCGCTGACCTTCCGGCCGTCGCCTGCCAGGCGCTCCACAGTTGCGGCTGATTGGCGGATCTGGTCGCTCAGCCGGCCCATGCTGTGTGTCGCCTGTTGTGTACGGTTGTCAGCGTCATCCACCTCGGCGGTGGCTTCCCGGGTCTCCACGGAAACCGAAGTGGCGTGGTTGGCGACGTCCTGGGCGGTGGCAGACATTTCGTTCATCGCTGTGGCGATCTGCTCGATGCGCTGGTGGGACAGGTCGGAATGGTTCGCGACCGCCTGGGCGTTGCTGCGGAGACTCTCGCTGGTACTGGAAAGCTGCTCTGCAAAGCGTCCCATAAGGGCTCCGGTCTCAGACAGGAAGGCATGCAGGTTACGTGCTGCATCAGCCAGGCGGCCGAGTTCGTCCTCGCGTCGCAGGGTGGCCGGATCTGAAAGGTCGCCTTCGCCCAGGCTGTGAAGTTGGGCCGTCAACGTACGGACCGGTCGCACTACGGAGCGGGATAGCACCAGGATGCACAGAAGGGTTCCTGCGATGATGGACAGCAGCATCAGCGACCCGATAAGGGTGGTGTTGCGGCTGACGGATTCGTTCAGGGCGGACGCCTGCGTCAACGCCTGCTCACGGATCAGCGTAGACGCTTCTTCGATCAGTTGAGCCGGCTCACGGTCAATGCCCTGCACAGCCTGGTCACCGGCCTGGTGGTCATAATTTGACCGGCTGAAGGCTTCGAAGCCTTCCCGGTAGGCCAGGCCCATACGCTGGTGGGCGTCCCGGAAACGACTCATCAGGTCCCTGGCTTCACCGTTCTGGAGCCGGGGTAGGAGGTCGCCCAGTGCCTGTTGAATGCTGGTCTCCTGCTGCTGGAACTGGCGCCAGTACTTGTTCCGCTGGTCACTGTCACTGCCACGGATCAGCACGTTCTTCCATTCCTGAACCTGGGTCTTGAACTGATTGAGGATGTCTTCAGCTTCCAGGGCGTTGACCATCTGGTCGCTGGCCAGGGCGTGGTATTCCCGGTTCGAACTCAGCGAGTGACTGAAGTAAAGCAGGGCACAGATAGCAACCAGCAGGTTAGCTGCCAGGACAACGGAGAGGACTCGGGCGAGAATACTTCTGGAAAACAGGGACATTAGTGGTCTGGCGCTCCATGGCAAGGCGGGCATATGGTGGAGTTAACGGCCGTGGCACGGATTTCTTGAGCGTTAGTAAGCGGGTATTTTCCGAGTTCAGGAGATGGCAGTGGATGTGGGAGGGAGGCGAGCTACGAGCAAAATAAAAAGCCGCCAACCTTGTAAAAGGTGGCGGCTTTTCGGAATATGGCTCCCCGACCTGGGCTCGAACCAGGGACAAACGGATTAACAGTCCGTTGCTCTACCAACTGAGCTATCGGGGATTGGCGTCGAGATGGCGCGCATATTAAGGTCTTTGGGGGGTGGGGTCAAGCCCCTGAAAACACAGGATTCGAATTTTCACCATGTCTGAAACAGCGGTATCCGCAAGTCCTGAACAGGCACCGGCGGAGGTGGCTTCCACGACGCCTTATCGGGCTCCATTGCTGCTTCGTAGTGGCCACGCCCAGTCTATCTGGCCCAGCCTCTTCCGGCGGGTGGACCTGCGTGAGCCCGAAGCGGAAGCGATTGTCACACCAGACGATGATGAACTCTGGCTGGACTGGTACCGGCAGGGTTCGGATCGGGTGGTCGTTGTCTGCCACGGGCTGGAAGGGCACAGCCGGCGCCCCTATGTGCAGGGACTTGCCCGTGCACTGTTGGCGACAGGCTGGGATGTACTGGCCTGGAACTATCGCTCCTGTGGCGGTGTCATGAATCGTCAGCCCCGGTTCTACCACAGCGGCGCTACCGAAGACCTCGATGTGGTGGTTCGCCATGGCCTGGGCCAGGGTTACCAGGCCATGGCGCTCGCCGGTTTCAGTATGGGCGGTAACCTGGCGCTGCAATACCTTGGCGAGCAGGGTGAAAGGGTGGACAGCAGGATTGCCGGTGCGGTGACCTTCTCAGTCCCCTGCGACCTGGCCGGGGGCGCTGATGTATTGGCGCTCCCGAGCCGTCGGCTGTATATGTCCCGCTTTATCCGGGACCTGAAGCCCAAGATGGCCGAAAAGGCCCGGCGCTTCCCCGAGCTGATCACCATGGAGGGCTATGACCGCATCCGCACCTTCCACCAGTTTGATGAGCGGTATACGGCACCGCTTCATGGCTTCGCCAGCGCGCAGGATTACTGGCACAGGGCGTCGTCCCTGTTTCGCCTGAGGGATATCCGGGTGCCCGCGCTCATAGTGAACGCCGCCGACGATCCTTTCCTTTCACCCGCCTGTTTTCCCGGAGATCCGGGAGTCCTCGGTGCGTGGACGCAACTGGAGACTACCCGCCATGGCGGGCACGTGGGATTTGTGCAGTACGGCCGTGGTGGCTGGTACTGGTCCGAGCAGCGGGCCGTGGATTACCTTGGCGCGCTCGTCCGTTAGACATGGCTCTGCAGGGGCGGCCAGGCAAACTACCGGCTGGCGGATGCTGTTTCCTGCAGGAGCGGCTGAAGGTGCGGCCAGACGTTTTCCAGCAGGAGTGGCTGGGCTTCGCTGGTAGGATGAATGCCATCATCCTGCATCAGGCCATCGCCATTGTAGATTCCGTCCAGAAAGAAGGGAACCAGGGCCGTGTCATACTGGTCTGACAGGTTTGGGTACATCTCGGTGAACAGGCGGGTATAACTGGCGCCATAGTTGGGAGGAATCTGCATACCGACCAGCAGTACACGGGCACCGGCCTGCTGGGAGGCTTTAATCATGGCCGACAGGTTGTCCCGGATGACCGGCGGCTGGAAGCCCCGAAGGCCATCGTTGCCGCCCAGTTCGATGATGACAATATCCGGTTGGTGCTTGTCCAGCAGCGCCGGCAGGCGACGGGCACCGCCATCAGTGGTTTCTCCGCTGATGCTGGCATTGACCACCTGCCACTGCTCGTGGTCGTGCTCTTCCAGGCGCTCCCGAAGCAGGTTGACCCAGGCAATTTCTGTTTCCACCCCATAGGCGGCACTCAGGCTGTCGCCCATAACCAGGATGGTCCGGGCTGCAGCGGCACCGGGCAGGACCAGGCAAGCCAGTAACCAGAAAAGCAGAACCGTTGATCTCTGGCGGGAAAATACCGTAGTTATAGAAGCAACCACCGAGTTAACGACCATTAAGCGTCCTCTTGTCTTTCTATCAGGCAAGGTAGAGTGGCAAATACTGAATCAGTTCCCGGAGCATACGTGACAGACCTTTCCAGCGGACCCCGACAGACTTCCGAAGCCATTCTCACAGTAACCGACCTGACTCAGCGGGTAGACCTGGGCAGAGATACGCTCACCATCCTGCAAGGGGTCAGTCTTGAAATCAAGCGTGGAGAATCCGTAGCCATTGTGGGGCGCTCAGGGTCTGGAAAGACCACGTTGCTGGGCCTGCTGGCAGGGCTGGATACGCCCACCGAAGGTGAAGTGGTGCTGGAAGGCAAGGCCATCAGCCGACTGAGTGAAGATGAGCGGGCCGCGTTGCGGGCCCGGCGTGTTGGCTTCGTGTTTCAGTCGTTCCAGTTGCTGCCCGCACTCACTGCGCTGGAAAACGTGATGCTGCCGCTGGAACTGGCGGACTTCCCGGACCCGCAAGCCCGGGCCCGGGAGTTGCTTGGGCGTGTCGGGCTTGGTGATCGCCTGACTCATACCCCGCGCCAGCTTTCCGGGGGTGAGCAACAGCGGGTGGCCATTGCCAGGGCGTTCGCCTGTGAGCCGGTGATCCTGTTTGCGGATGAGCCCACCGGCAACCTGGATAACCAGACCGGCCAGGAGATCCAGGAGTTGCTGATGGCCCTGAACCGGGAGCAGGGCACTACCCTGGTGATGGTGACCCACGATGAAACCCTCGCGGCCCGTTGTCAGCGCCGCCTGACCATTGAGGCCGGACACTTGGAAGCCGCCCGTGAGGAGACCGCCTGATGTCGGCCAGCCAGAAACTGGGTTCCGTCAAGAGGGACTGGCGCCAGCGTGACGTCAAGGTGGTGCTCAGTGCCCTGATCATTGCGGTGGCCACCGTTGCGATCATTGCCCTGTTCGCCAGCCAGCTTCAACGCACGCTGATTACGTCTGCCAGTTCCTTCCTGGCGGCGGACCGCCAGCTCGAGGCCGAGCACGGCAAGCCCATTCCTGCCGAATGGCGGGAAGAAGCCCGGAACCGGGGACTGCAAACTGCCCGTATGGTGGAATTTTCAACCATGCTGAGCGGCGGCGAACGTTTCCAGCTGGTGTCTATCAAGGCAGTCAGCGATGAGTATCCTCTGCGGGGGAAGATTGAATTCCAGCAGGATGCCGACAGTGACCGGCAGTTGCTCGGGCAGGGCCCACGTCCCGGGGAGGCCTGGCTGAATCCCCGCCTGGTGCGACTGCTGGAGATTGATGTTGGTGACACCGTCGAGGTGGGTAACCTTGAACTTACCGTATCCGGCCTGCTGGTCCGTGAGCCGGATGGGGGCTTTAACCTTGGCGGACTGGCCCCCCGGGTGATGATGCACGCGGACGACGTGGATGCTACCGGTGTCATCCAGGAAGGCAGCCGTGTCGAGTACGTCAACCTGTTTGCCGGTGAAGAAGCTGCACTCGATGGCTTCTACCAGTGGCTCCAGCCACGGCTGGAACCCTCCCACGAATGGGAAAGTATCCGGGATGGCGAAGCCCTCTCCGAGTCCCTCCAGCGGGCGGAGCGATTCCTGCTGCTGGGGGGCAGTATTGCGGTTCTGCTGGCATCGGTGGCAGTGGCGGTGGCCAGTCGTCAGTTTGCCGTCGGCCAGCGGGACACTGTCGCCCTGCTCAAGACGCTTGGCCTGTCCAGCCGACGCATCGGCCATATGTACCTGGTGCGCCTGTCTGTCTGGGGCCTGGCTGGCATGGCCGGAGGGTTGCTGGTGGCGCTCCCTGTCTATGGCTTTCTCAACAATCTGATGGCCAGGGTGCTGGAGCAGGAGATTCCGTTCACGGTGGATCTGCCATCCCTGATGCCCGCCCTGGCCACGGCGGTCGTTTCACTGTTTGCGTTTGCGTATCCCCCGATTCGTCGCCTGCGCCATGTGCCTGCGATGCGGGTGCTGCGCAGTCAGCCCGGTGAGGCAGACAGTCGCGCCTGGAGCGATATCGCCATTGCCGTAGTGGCCATTTTCGGCCTGGTATGGCTGTACGCCCGTGAAGTGATGCTGGTAGTGGCACTGATTGGCGGGCTGGTGGCGTTACTGGGCACCCTGGCCCTGCTGGGCTGGTTGTTGCTGCTCGCCCTGCGCCGTGTCACCGGTGGCGGCAACGCCTGGCGCCTGGCGCTGGTTGGCCTTTACCGGCATCGCCGCGCAAGCCTGTCACAGATTGCCGTGTTCGCCATGACGCTGATGCTGGCCAGTACGCTGATCCTGGTGCGTTCCTCCCTGCTAGCGGACTGGCAGGCACAGTTGCCGGAGCAAACCCCTAACCATTTCCTGATCAATATTGCCCCGTCGACTGTGGATGAGGTTGACGCCTTCTGGCGTGAGCAGGGGCAGGGCCTGGATACCCTCTATCCCATGGTCCGGGGACGCCTGACCGAGATAAACGGCCAACCGGTGAGGCAGGTGGTCAGCAAGGATGACAGCGTGAACGCCCTTAACCGTGAGCTGAATCTTACCTGGATGGAAAGCCTGCCGGAGGATAATCGGATTGTTGCGGGCGACTGGTTCGGGAGTGATCAGACGGAAGGGGTTTCCGTCGAAGCGGAACTGGCGGCTGAACTGGGCGTTGACGTTGGCGATGTGCTTGGATTTACCATCGGCTCGGAAACCATCGCCGAACCAATAACCAGTATCCGCACGGTGCAATGGGAGAGTATGAAGCCCAACTTCTACATGGCATTTCCCCCTGGCGGCGCACTGGAAGGGTTGCCTGCTACCTGGATTACCAGTTTTTACCTGCCGGAGGACCGAAAGGACGCCCTTAACGAATTCACCCGCGAGTTCCCGACGGTTTCCCTGCTGGAAGTCGATCACATCATCGAGCGAATACAGGCAATCGTGGGGCAGGTAACCCAGGCCATTGAAGCGATACTGGCGTTGATCCTGGCGGCTTCCCTCGTCGTCATGGCAGCTGTGGTCAGTGCCACGCTGCAGGACCGGCAACGGGAGGGCGCCCTGTTGCGGACTCTGGGAGGTCGCCAGTCGTTGCTGGTAAACAGCACCATGCTGGAATTCGGCCTGGCGGGTTTGCTGGCAGGGATACTGGGCGTACTGGCGGCGGAAAGTGCAGTGTGGGCCCTGCAGTACCGGATGTTTGGCGGCGAATTCCGGTGGCACTGGCAGGTGGCGCTGCCCATCCCGCTGATCAGCGGGTTCGTACTGGCACTGCTGGGCCGATGGCAATTGCGGCCCGTGTTGCAGGTCAGCCCGATGCTGCTGTTACGACGGCTGGAATGACGACCGGGATGCGCCCGCCGTCGGACGAACCGTGGCGGGTGCATTGGCTCAGCGGTACTGGTTGAGGATCTGCTCCAGCTCGCCACTGGCTTTCATTTCGGCCAGCTCTTTGTTGAAGGCTTCGGCAAACGATGCCCAGTCCTGGCGGAGCATCAGGCGGTAACCATAATCGCTGAGTGCCTGGTCGCTATGGCGAAATCGTCCCTGCCAGTTATTCTGACGAATAATCCACTGGCCCACGGCCAGGTCGGCGATTGTCGCGTCCAGGCGCCGTCCATGGAGCAGGTAGGTGAAGATGTCCCGGTCGTCAGACACCTCGTACCGCCCAATAATGCCGCTTTCAAACAGCGGCTCCAGTTCAGGGTAATGGTAGCCGAGCGGTGTCACCAGGGTGACATCCTTGAGTTTTTCCAGACCGTCGAACCGGAAGTCAGATTCAACCGGTGTAAAGAAGACTTCCCGGATGGATACGATGGCATCGGTGAACAGGAAATCCCCCGGCGTTTCCGTCCATTCCCTGGCCCTGGGTGTCGCATCAATGTAGCCATCCTGCAGCATGGCATCTACGCGCTTGCGTGGAATTTCATGGGGCTTGAGGTGGTAACCGAGGCGCTCGGAGATCCGGCTGACCACCTCATAGGCGATACCACCATAACGGTCTTCACCAAGGTGAATCAGGTAGGGGGGGTAGCCGCTGGTAGACACGTTGAAGTTGAGGGTCGGGTTCTCGCCGTTCAACGGTTCGGACGAAGTCACCGGTTCACTGGCATTGGCCACGGTGGACGCGAGGGGAATGACAGCCGTGGCCAGCCAGCGCAGAAGGGGATGGAGCATGGTTAAGATACCCTGTTAATGCTGTTTCACACGGTATGGATGTCGCGCCAAAACCGCAGGGTTGAGACTCAATGCCCAGTGAGCAAAAAGGGCATCCGATCCGTCTGCCTGTCCTGTAAGCGTTTTCTGATTCCTTGTTAGCTTGCAAAGATTGTTACCCGTTTCGTTCTGCTATTCAACCCTCAAAAAGTCGGAACTGCTTCATCCCCATGCCTTATCGAGTATTGACCGGACTTCTTTGAGGCTGGCCTCCCGCGGGTTGTAGATAATGGATCCATCATCCAGCGCCTGGCGGGCGATGGCATCCAGCTGGTCTTCTTTTAGCTTGCCGGTCTCCCGCAGGGTTCTGGGCAGTTCACAACGGTGGTGCAATTCGTCCCTGAGGTGACGGATGGCAGAGATGGTGGCCTCTGCGCGACGGGACGCGGGAGTGGCTGACCAGACTTCCGGACCCTCCAGGTAAAGCAGGAGCTCTGCCAGCGGCTCACGTATGTCTTCCAGGTTGTATTCAAGTACGTATGGCAGGTAGAGGCTCATGCAGAGACCGTGGGGAAGGTGACAGATTGCGCCAGTGGCATGGCCAAGGGAGTGGACCAGGCCCACCATGGAGTTGGAGAACGCAATACCCGCCATGGTCGAGGCTTCCGCCAGGTCCAGCCGACCCTTGGCGTCGTCAGGGTTGTCCATAACCGCCAGTAATGAACGACCGATTTTCCTGATCGCGGCCGTCGCATAGGCGTCGCTGAGAGGGTTCTTGGCCAGGCAGGTGTAGGCTTCCGTGGCATGGGTCAAGGCATCCATGGCGGTCGCTGCCGTGATGTGGGGCGGCAGGGTCAGGGTCATTCTCGGGTCGATGATCGCGGCATTGGGCAGCAGGAATGACGACGTGAAGGGCAGCTTCACTGACCGCTCGGTGTCGGCAATCACGGCTACAGAGGTGACCTCCGAGCCCGTGCCAGCGGTTGTCGGAATCACAAAGAAGGGACGCAGGGGCCGGGTCAGGACACCTGCACCGCTGTACGCGGCGATGTCATCACCGCCCTCGGAGACCAGGATATTTACGGCCTTCGCGGTATCGATGGAAGACCCACCTCCGATCGCGATAATGGCGTCGCATTGTTGCTGCCGGTAGAGGTTGGCGATATCCCGGACGATCGTGGTGGAGGAATCCGGCGGCACTTCATCGTAGATGGCCGCGATGGTGACCGCGCTCTCTTCACAGGCAGCGATGACCGGATCCAGCAGGCCAGCGGCCCTTACGCCTGCATCGGTGATGATCATGGGGCGGACAGACGCGATGCCGGTCAGCTCGTAGGGCAGGTGCTCCAGTGCGGCTTCACCGGCGATGACCTTTACCGGGCAGAAGAACTCGTAATAGCGACTCATTGTGACAGGCCCTCTTTGCGTAAATCGCGGATCATCGAAAAAGCCACCCGGCGATACACACCGATGGCTCCGGGTACCTTTTCCAGCAGGCCAAGTTCGGACGGGTATTCCTTAACCGCCCTGCGGGCAACAAGCCTTGGCAGGATGATCGCTTCCAGGCGATTGAGAATCCGGGTCATGCGTACTGCCAGGGCAATGTCACCGTCCACCACCATCCGGTCGTTGGCAAAGGCCTCCACCGTTTTTTCCTGGAAGGAAAGCACCAGGAACGCATGGGCAAGGTGCTTGAAGCGGATGGACAGGTCCACGGGGCCCTGGTAATGGCTGCCCAGGTAGCGAAGAGAACCGCCCCCGGTGTGTTCAACCGCCAGCGAGGGGCCGGCAGGTAATACCGTCATCTGGAATACCAGGCCTTCGGGCAACGCTGAGGCCTCATCGATAACCGTCTTGTCGAAGCGGGAGATGGCCTCCAGGGCATGGCCCATGAAGCGGAACATCATGCCGACATACTGTCGGCGCGCGCGACGCGCGGTTGAGCGGGAGAAGCTTTCCAACATGGGCAACACCTTCGTGGGCAGGCCAGGAATACTGAGTTTCAGGGGGATTGCCCAGCCAAGTCAATGCCGGATGGCGGGAAGGGAGACACGTGACCGAAGGGCAGGGAGCTGCCCTTCGGTATGCAGGGGGTTACCTGAGGTTTGACAGCTTGCGTTTTGCTTCTTCAGCCAGTTCGCCATCCGTCTTGGCGACTTCGTTGTAATAGGCTGCCGCCTTGTTACGGTCACCCTGCCGGGCCGCAATGTCCCCCAGCCTCAGATAGGCAATGGAGGTGGGAACCACTTGCGCAGACGCCTCCAGGTCGGTCCTGGCGCCCTGCAGGTTACCCTTATCCAGCCGGTCAAGGCCTCGGTACAGGCGATAGCTGAACATCTCCGGGTAGAGCTCGACGGCTTTGTCAAAATCCGCTTCGGCCTTGTCCGGGTTGTTCATGGCGTCATACAGACGGGCCCGGGTGGCAAAGAACGCCGCCTCGCGGGGTGCTTGCTTGAGGGCCTGGTTCACCTTGTCCAGCGCCGCCTGGTACTTCTTCTCACCGGCGAGCTTGAGGGCTTCATCGTGCAGGTCGTAGGCCGGCTGCAGGCGCTTTGCTTCGGCGATCATCTGCTGGTACCTGTCCCGGTTTCGGGTACCTCCAGTGCCCAGCTCCCGGGCCATTCGCCGGTTCTCGTCAACCCGTCGCTGTGACGGCGGGTGAGTAGCGAACAGACCTTGCAGGAAGCTGGACGAGCGGCCCTCGGACAGTTCAAGGAACAGCTCCTGTAGTTCCACCGCTGCCTGGGGGTCATAGCCGGCTTCCACCATGTATTCGATACCGTAACGGTCAGATTCCAGCTCGTGGGACTGGCTGTACTGGGCCAGGGCCAGCTGGCTACCGACGGCGGCGCCGCCCATGATCAGGCCACCCCATTCGTTATCACCCAGTGCCAGGCCCAGCCCCGCCATACCGGCGCTCAGCAGCATGCCCTGTTGCATACGCTGAACACTGTGGCGGGCAGCGGCGTGGACGATCTCGTGGCCAAGGACGGATGCGAGCTGGGCTTCATCCTCCAGCTTCACCAGCAGCCCGCGGTTGATGGCAATCTTGCCGCCCGGGAGCGCCCACGCATTGGGCACACTGCTGTTCAGTACGGCGAATTCGTAGGGCAGGTCAGGTCGGTCACTGACCTGTGCCATCTTGTTGCCCACTTCCTGGACATAGACTGTGAGCTCCGGGTCCAGGTAGAACCGTCCACCCTGGGTCTGGATGGTGGGGGTGTAATTTTCCTGACCGAGCTGACGTTCCTCGTTCTCGCCGATCAGTGACAGCTGGGACTCACCGGTAACCGGGTTGGTGGCGCAGCCGCTGGTCAGAACAACCAGTGCCGTCGCAGCAGAGATAATGGCTGCCCTGGCCCTGGTCAAAGACAGTTTGCTCACGTAGGTCTCCTTGCCTGTTGTTTGAGATGTGTGCCCAGAGTGTCCCTCAAGAACACCCTGGTATAATAGCTGAATCTGTTGCTTCAGGTAGTCCTCCAGCAATCGGGGTGTCGCCGCTGAACCCATCGATTAAATGGGGTATGATCCGCCCGTTTTTCGCCCGACGACAGGATCGCTATGACCGATAAAGTGCTTATGGACCGGGTCGACCGGTTCATCAACATCCTTAACCAGGCCCGTGACCTGGGGCTGACCGTTGCGGATGCCGACGCAGGGCAGTTGACCCTGTGCCTGCCCTACAGCGAAAAAATCATCGGTAACCCGGAAACCGGCGTGATTCACGGGGGGGCCATTACCACGCTGATGGACACCACCTCGGGCTCTGTCATGATCTGCGCACTGGACGAGTTCGAACTGTGTCCCACGCTGGACCTGCGCGTCGATTACATGCGTCCCGCCGAGCCGGGCAAGCCGGTCTACGCCCGGGCAGAAATCCGCAAGATGACCCGAAACATCGTGTTTACCCGCTGTGAAGCCTTCCAGGACGATGGCGAGATCGTGGCCACCTGTGTGGGCACCTTCATGCGTATCGGCAAGGATGCCACACCCAAGGCGTACCGCGACATGATCATGGGGGTGGACCAGTGACTACTGCAGATATTCTTCGCGAAACCCAGCAGACCGGTGACTTTACCCGGCTCCTGGAGAGCATCCCCTACGCCGGTTACATTGGTCTGCAGTGCGACCGGTTCGGCGATGACCTGATCTTCCGTCTGCCCCGCAAGGACTCCAACCTGGGCAACCCCATGCTGCCGGCCATCCACGGCGGTGTGATCGGCGGCTTCATGGAAGTTTCCGCGGCCATTTACCTGATGATGTCCCAGGACACCTTCCGTATGCCCAAGATCGTGGATTTCTCCCTCGATTACCTGCGTGCGGGACTGGACCGTGAAACCTACGCAGAGTGTCACCTGACCCGCCAGGGTAACCGGGTGGCCAATGTGATGATCAGCGCCTGGCAGAAATCCCGTAACGAACCCATCGCGACGGCACGGGCGCATTTCCTGCTGGAAAAGTGAGTCCTTTCTGGGGCTTGAAATGGCCCTCGATATCCCCAAATTAACTCCACACCATGAATCAGCCACACCGGCCGGTTGTTATCGGCCGGTGTGGGACGTTTGTCAGACATTGAGCAGGAGATACCGCGCCATGACGGTTGATACCGGTAAAGAAACCCTGGGTTTTCAGACCGAGGTGAAGCAGCTGCTTCACCTGATGATTCACTCCCTCTATTCCAACAAGGAAATCTTCCTGCGAGAGCTGATCTCCAACGCCTCGGATGCGGAAGACAAGCTGCGCTTCGCCGCCCTCAAGGACGACAGCCTGTACGAGGATGATCCGGAGCTGAAAATTCGCCTGGACTATGACGCTGATGCAGGCACCGTCACCCTGACTGACAACGGCATCGGCATGTCCCGGGACGATGTAATCGAGAACCTGGGCACCATCGCCAAGTCCGGAACCGCCGAGTTCCTGAAACAGCTGTCCGGTGACGAGAAGAAGGACAGCAAGCTGATTGGCCAGTTCGGGGTTGGCTTCTATTCAGCATTTATCGTGGCCGACAAGGTGGAGGTCTATACCCGCCGCGCCGGCGCACCCAAGGCCGAAGGCGTGCACTGGGAGTCCCTCGGTGATGGTGAATTCTCCATCGAGAACCTTGAACTGGACAACCGTGGTACCCGAATCGTCCTCCACCTGAAAAAGGACGAGAAGGAGTTTGCGGACGGCTGGCGCCTGCGCAGCCTGGTCAAGAAGTACTCGGACCATATCTCCTTCCCGGTGGTCATGAAGTCCGAATCGGAAGACGAGGACAAGAAGGGCGAGGACGAAACCGTCAACGACGCCACCGCCCTGTGGACCCTGCCCCGTACCGAGATCAAGGACGAGGAGTACAAAGAGTTCTACAAGCACATCGCCCATGACTTCGAGGACCCGCTCACCTGGTCTCACAACAAGGTGGAAGGCAAGCTGGACTACACCAGCCTGCTGTACATCCCCAAGCGTGCACCGTTTGACCTCTATAACCGGGAAGCGCCCCGCGGGCTGAAGCTGTACGTACAGCGCGTGTTCATCATGGACGACGCCGAGCAGTTCCTGCCGCTGTACCTGCGCTTTGCCAAGGGTGTGATCGACTCAAACGACCTGTCCCTGAACGTCTCCCGGGAGATCCTGCAGAACGACAGCACCGTGGAGTCCATCCGCAGTGCCATGACCAAGCGCGTACTGGACATGCTGTCCAAGCTCGCCAAAAAGCAGCCCGAAGACTACCAGGGCTTCTGGAACGAGTTCGGCACAGTCCTCAAGGAAGGCCCGGCGGAGGACTTCAGCAACCGGGAGAAGATTGCCGGCCTGCTGCGGTTTGCCTCGACCCACACCGGCGAGAGCGCCCAGAATGTCTCCCTCGACGACTACATCGGCCGTATGAAAGACGGCCAGAACAAGGTCTATTACATCACCGGCGACAGCTTCCAGGCAGCCAGCAGCAGCCCGCACCTGGAAGTCTTCCGCAAGAAAGGCATCGAGGTGCTGATCCTTTCCGATCGCATCGACGAGTGGATGATGGGTTACCTCAGCGAGTACGACGGCAAGCAGTTCCAGGACGTCGCCCGTGGTGACCTGGACCTGGGCGAAGTCGAGACCGAGGAGGACAAGAAACACCAGGAAGAAGCCGCCAAGGAGCACAAGGACCTGCTCGAGCGGATCAAGACCGCCCTGAGCGACCAGGTGCAGGAGGTACGCGTGACCAACCGGCTGACCGATTCACCGGCCTGCCTGGTGGTCGGGCAGTTCGATATGGGCGCCCAGATGAAGAAGATCATGGAAGCTGCCGGCCAGAAAGTGCCGGAAAGCAAACCCATCTTCGAAATCAACGTGGACCACCCGCTGGTACAGCGATTGGAAACCGAGCAGGGCGAAGAGCGCTTCAAGGAGCTGTCCGCTGTCCTGTTCGACCAGGCCACCCTGGCCAGCGGCGAACAGCTGAAGGATCCGGGTGCCTACGTCAGCCGCCTTAACCGGTTGCTGCTGGAGCTGTCGAACTGATCTGCCATGCAGCAAATTATTGTGGACATCCAGATCAGCCCGGACGAGTGGATCAAGCTCTACCAGGGCGTTGCCACCGATGTCCACACCACGGCCCGGGACGGACGATCTGTCCGTTTCCCGGCCCGTATCCTCTCCCGCTTCTTCCTCCGCGATGGTATCCGCGGCAGCTTCCGTATCCTCTTCGACGACGCCGGCAAGTTCCTGTCCATCGAACGGTTATAGTCTTCTGACCTGACCATTGCGGGTCAAACATAACCACCTGTCCGTCAATCGATAGTAAAAAACTTTCAAAAAAGTTCTTTTAATTAATTGTAGCCAGGCCTGCTCCCCGGCGTACAGTGACCCTGTCGCTGATAACGCAGGAGTTGCCCTATGTCAGTGTTGACCGATTTCACGCAGTTAGCATGGAAAGAGACGCTCGCAATCCTTGCTGAATACTACGGCGACTATGCCAGCGCTCAATGCCCCGCTGGCCATAGCGATTCGCTATCCAGACGTTAGGAAAGTTTCAAGCAGGGGCGATCAGCTTGACCTATGTTAAGTGATGCCCCTCAACAACGTGTCCCTTGCCCAAGTGGTAAACACAGGAGTGAACGATGAGTCAGAATAACAGTACAGGTGGAAAGTGCCCGGTCATGCACGGAGCCAACACCGCCAGCAGTCAGAGCGTGACCGGCTGGTGGCCTGAATCCATTAACCTCGACATCCTCCATCAACACGACATCAAAACCAACCCGATGGATGAAGGCTTCGACTATCGGGAAGAAGTGCGCAAACTGGACTTCGACGCCATCAAGCAGGATCTGCATGCACTGATGACAGACAGCCAGGACTGGTGGCCAGCAGACTGGGGTCACTACGGTGGCCTGATGATTCGTATGGCCTGGCACTCTGCCGGTACCTACCGTATGGCCGATGGCCGCGGTGGCGGTGGCACCGGTAACCAGCGGTTTGCCCCGATCGCTTCCTGGCCGGATAACGCCAGCCTCGACAAGGCCCGACGCCTGCTGTGGCCGGTCAAGAAGAAGTACGGCAACAAGATCAGCTGGGCGGACTTGATGATCCTGGCCGGCAACATTGCCTATGAGTCCATGGGCTTGAAAACCTACGGTTTCTCCTTTGGCCGTGAAGATATCTGGCATCCGGAGAAAGACATCTACTGGGGTGCCGAAAAAGAGTGGCTGGCTCCCTCCGATGAGCGTTACGGCGACATCGAGAAGCCGGATACCATGGAAAACCCGCTGGCAGCGGTGCAGATGGGGCTTATCTATGTAAACCCGGAAGGCGTTAACGGCCAGCCCGACCCCATGAAGACCGCTGCCCAGGTGCGTGAAACCTTCGCCCGTATGGCCATGGACGACGAAGAAACCGCTGCCCTGACGGTGGGTGGCCATACTGTGGGTAAATGTCACGGTAATGGTGATGCTGGTGCACTGGGGGCCGAGCCAGAAGGCGCGGATATCGTCGGCCAGGGCTTCGGCTGGGATAACCCCAATATGCAGGGCAGGGCGTCCAACGCCGTCACGTCGGGCATTGAAGGCGCCTGGACCAAGGAGCCCACCAAGTTCGACATGGGCTATTTTGACATGCTGCTGGACCATGAGTGGGAGCTGAAGAAGAGCCCTGCCGGTGCCTGGCAGTGGGAGCCGGTGGACATCAAGGAAGAGGACAAGCCGGTGGATGCCACCGACCCGTCCATTCGCCACAACCCGATCATGACCGACGCCGATATGGGCATGAAGGTGGATCCGACCTACCGCAAGATCCTCGAGGACTTCCGCAAGGATCCGCAGCGGTTCCAGGACGCCTTTGCCCGTGCCTGGTTCAAGCTGACCCACCGTGACCTGGGGCCCAAGTCCCGTTACATCGGCCCGGAAGTGCCGGATGAAGACCTGATCTGGCAGGACCCGATCCCGGCCGGCCCCACGGACTACATCGAGGAAGTGGTCAAAGAGAAGATCGCCGATGCCGGCCTGTCCATCAGTGACATGGTCAGCACCGCCTGGGACAGCGCCCGGACCTACCGTGCCTCCGACATGCGCGGTGGTGCCAACGGTGCGCGTATCCGCCTTGCACCCCAGAAGGACTGGGACGGTAACGAGCCGGAGCGCCTGGCCAGGGTGCTGAAGGTGTATGAGCAGATCTCTGCCGACACCGGGGCCAGCATTGCCGATGTGATCGTACTCGGCGGCAGTGTTGGTATCGAGAAAGCTGCGAAGGCGGCTGGATACGACGTGCACGTACCCTTCCTGAAAGGTCGCGGTGATGCTACCGACGACATGACCGATGCGGCTTCCTTCGATGTGCTGGAGCCGGTGGCCGACGGTTTCCGTAACTGGCAGAAGAAGGACTACGTGGTCAAACCCGAAGAGCTGCTGCTGGATCGTGCCCAGCTGATGGGCCTGACCGCCGCACAGATGACCGTTCTGATCGGTGGTATGCGGGTATTGGGTACCAACCACGGTGGCAGCAAGCACGGTGTATTCACCGACCGGGAAGGCCAGCTGACGAACGACTTCTTCGTGAACCTGACCGATATGGCCTACAGCTGGAAGTCCGCCGGTGACAATCTCTATGAGGTTCGTGACCGCAAGACTGACCAGAAAAAGTGGACCGCTACCCGGGTCGACCTGGTATTCGGCTCTCACTCCATCCTGCGGTCGTACGCCGAGGTGTATGCCCAGGACGACAACCACGAGAAGTTCGTTCGTGACTTCGTCTCAGCCTGGGCCAAGGTCATGAACAATGACCGGTTCGACGTACAGGCCTGATACGCCAGTAGTGTCGTAAAAAGTCAGCCGGGCACCCTGATTTCAGGGTGTCCGGCTACCATCTTCCCCGCATATTCCTTACAATCCGCCCCGCCTGATTTTTGATCAGCTGAACCCTGACTCACTTCGTTCAGACCCTGGAGCTTCCATGCGAATTATCCTTGCCCCGATGGAAGGGCTGGTGGACGCACCGATCCGCGAAACCCTGACCCGGGTTGGTGGTATTGACCGGTGTGTTACCGAGTTCATTCGCGTGACCCACGGCATGTTACCACCGCGGATCTTCTACAAGTACGCGCCGGAACTATACAACCAGGCTGTGACAGAAGCCGGCACCCCGGTTGCGGTCCAACTGTTGGGCTCTGACCCTGAAATGATGGGCCGCCATGGTGCGAAAGCCGCCGAGCTGGGTGCAGGGCAGGTGGATATCAACTTTGGTTGTCCCGCCAAGACCGTCAATAAACACAAGGGTGGTTGTGTGTTAATGCGGGAACCCGAGCTGATGTACGAGATCGCTGCTGCTGTGCGCAGGGCTGTACCGGCTGAAATCCCGGTGACCGCCAAGATGCGCCTGGGCTACGATGACCGGTCCATGGGTGTCGCCTGTGGCCAGGCCCTGGAGGCAGCGGGTGCTGCAGAGATCGTTATCCACGCCCGCAGCAAGGTTGACGGCTACAAACCGCCAGCCTACTGGGAGGAAATTGCCCGGGTACGGGAGGCGGTCAACGCCCACGTGATTGCCAATGGCGAGATCTGGTCCGTCGAAGACTACTGGCGCTGCCGCAGGGTGTCTGGCTGTGACGACGTGATGATCGGCCGGGGCCTGATTGCCCGGCCGGACCTGGCCCGGCGCATCAAGGCCAGCCAGGCTGGAGAGGCCGAGCGGGAAATGACCTGGGCTGAGGTGGTCCCGCTCATCGCCGAGTATGCCGAGGCCCTCCAGGCCCGGCTCGAAGACCGCTATGTGACCGGGCGCATCAAGCAATGGCTCAATTACCTGCGCCAGGGCTTTGTCGAGGCGGAGCAGCTTTGGCCCCAGGCACGCAAACTGAAACAGGTTGATGCTATGCTGGGTTGTCTGGCGGGTACCGCTGGTGAAGAACAGGCAGCTTGAAGCTGTTGCCGTTAAAGACCGTAAGGGAATACCCCATGAAATTTCTGGTAGCGCTGATTCTTGGAGTCAGCATGATTTTCTCCGCCTCGCTGCTGAAGGATGGCCTGACCGAAATGCGCACCGGTGACCGCTATGTCACCGTCAAGGGCGTGGCCGAACAGGAGGTCACCGCAGACCTGGCCCTGTGGCCGATTCGTTTTGCCGCCAGCGGCGATACGCTGGACGCGGCCCGGGAGCACGCTCGCAAGAGCAGGGACGGTGTCATGGCCTTCCTGAAGCTGCAGGCTATCGCCGACGATGCCGTGGAGCTGCAACGACTGGATGTGGTGGACACCGGGGCGAACCCTTATCAGCCTGAGGGGGGCACCCGCAAATTCATCATTAACCAGGTTCTGATGGTGCGCACCGATGAAGTGGACAAGGTGCGACAGGCGGCCCAGAACGTCAGCGACCTGGTGGACTCCGGCGTCATCCTGTCGTCGGATTATGGCCCGGCCGGACCGACCTACCTGTTCACCCGTCTGAACGATATCAAACCGGACATGATTGCCCAGGCCACAGCCGCGGCGAGGGAGTCTGCGCAACAGTTCGCCCGTGATGCCGACGCCGAACTGGGCGGCTTGCGCCGCGCCAACCAGGGTGTCTTCCAGATCCTGGCTCGGGACCAGGCGCCGGGTGTCATGGCTGAACAGCAACCCGTGAAGACGGTGCGTGTTGTCTCTACCTTCGATTACTACCTTAGGTAGCGCTGGCGATGCCAGCTGCCCCGGCATATCCTGGCTATGCGCTCTTGCCCTGTGACGGGTTGCCGTTACCGGATTTTATGCGGAAAATCGCATAGTTGCCGTTGGCCTGGGCCACCAGCACATCATCCACATACAGGCGGGACTCCAGGTTGGCGATGGTCTTGCCGCGGTTGATCATTTCGGTGCGGCACACCACCTTTCCGGCGAACACCGGCTTGAAATACGTCATCTTGATCTCGATGGTGGCACACACCTGACCCTCATCCAGGGTGGGGAACAGGGCTGAGCCCATGCCGGTGTCGGCCAGCGCGAAGAGTACGGCGCCGTGGGCCACGTTATTGGTGTTCATGTGCTTTTCGCCGATCTGGATACTGTTAACGCTCCAGCCGGGTTCACTCTCATCCATGACCATATCGATCAGGTCGGGAAAGGGGTGTTTCATCATGGACTGTCAGCCTGTTATTGGGGGTATTGTTATTGTGGTCAGGTACGGAAGTTATCGGCACCGGTAAAGAGAGTAGTTTGCAAAGGATTTGTGTGAAATGGAAGTCTGTTGATGCTGCCAGTGTCACAGGAGGCCCCGGGTGGGGCCTCCAGGGTCTTAGCCTGCCGCTTCTTCGTCGTAGTGAGGGTAGGAGTGCTTCAGGGTGGCGTGGTTCAGGAGCATTTCCGCCTTCAGGGTCTCTCCGGCAGCATCGTAGATGCGTGATCGTACCCAGTAGGACTCTGTACGCTTGCTCTCTGACAGGGCAACGATTTCCCGGCGAATCAGGTAGTCTTCACCTACAAAGAGCGGGCCGTCCACCATGCGGATTTCCTGGTCGGCAAAAAGGCCGACAGTGGGCTGCTTCACCGGGAAGCGTGCATCCTTGCTGCTGTATTCGGCCAGTACACTGACCATCTCCAGGGGGATAATCGCCCGACCCCAGGGGGTCGAGCTGCCATCGCTGTACCAGGGGGTGTTTTCGGTGATGCGTTCGAGCTTCTGGTTCAGGGAGAAGGGGTACAGCTTGCCCATGTTCTGGTCCGGGTCCATGCGCACAGGCTCGTCTTTCTCTCCAGTCATGCCAATGCGGAGGTCCGACAGAATCACCAGCTTTTCCGGAGCCCGCAGTTTCGCCATCCGCTGGTCCAGCAGGGTGTCGCCGTCACCAGGGCCGAGGCTGGCACTGGCTTCCAGCACAGGGGTGCCGTCTGCCTTCTCGGCCCAGGCCCGGACCCGGGTGGCACCTGGTGCCGGCCGCTCAATGAAGGCACGTACCTGCTCCCCCTCAACCACCATGTTCTGGAAGTGAGCGGAGAAGCAGCCCCGTTCGAACCAGTCCCGCCCCCAGACTTCCGCCAGCAGCGGTACAAACTGACTGAAATGGGTGGGTCCTTCAATGGGGCCGGCCTGGAAGCCCAGCTTTTCGGCCATGCTGTCATCGTGGATGGACGTGTGCCCGCTGTACTCCTGGTCCGCCAGCATCTGCCGGGGCTCGCGAAGTGGGCCACACAGGTAGAGAGGTGTATCAAAGGCCATGGCTTGTCCTTGTTGTCGGTGAACCACAAACGGCACCCTCGGTCGGTGCCGGACGTTATTGGAACGCTAACTTTAGTCGATTCCCCGGTCTGGGCGAAAGCACTGAAGTATTCACTGGCCATCGCTGGCAAAGACGCCATCGCCGCAAACCGTCCCTGGTTTCTGGTTACCTCATCACCTACAGGATTGATCAGGGTCATAGGCTAACCACCATGCAAGCGGTAGCCTTGGTCTAGACTTGCTGAGAGGAGTCAGACCATTCACCCGGCCAACCAAAAGGAGGCTGCCCATGTACAGCAAGATTCTGGTACCCGTGGACCTTGGTCACCTGGAGAAACTGTCCAAGGCGCTCAACACAGCCATCGACATTGCCAGGCACTACAAGGCCACCCTCCATTATGTGACCGTTACCAACAGCACGCCTTCGTCGGCTGCGCACAGTACCCGGGAACTGGAGGAGGAGCTTGGCCGGTTTGCGGAGGAGCAGGGAAAGGACCATGGTATCGACACGTCCTGGTCGATGATTACTTCACCAGATACTGCCGTTGAGCTGGAAAAGCGACTGGTCTCAGCGGTCAGGGAGACCGGGGCGGACCTGGTTGTCATGGCCTCGCACGTGCCCGGTATTGGGGACAAGCTCCATTTCATCCATTCCAACGCCGCCAACCTGGTGAAGGATACGGATGTTTCTGTCTTTGTCGTGCGTTAACCGGGCAGTCCAGACTCTACCGTGAAGTTACTCATCGGCCTCAGCCGGCTGTTGCCGGCGTGGCTGACCCTCAGCGACGATCTGATCACGGCCAGACCGCTTGGCGCTGTAGAGTGCCTGGTCAGCCAGGCGCATGAGGCGCTCAGGGTCTGCCGGATCCCCGGGTTGCCAATGAACCAGTCCCGCGCTGAAACGAACCGTATGAGTGGCGGGTAGTCCGGGTATATCCAACCCGGCCAGTGCATCCCGTATACGTTCAAGCAGCTGAAAGGCGGCAGCTGTGTCTGTTTCCACCATCAGGATGACGAATTCCTCTCCGCCGAAGCGTGCCAGCAGGTCGGTGCTGCGCAGGTTTTTCCTACAGCATTCTGCAAATGCCACCAGGACCTGGTCACCCGTGCCATGACCATATTGATCATTGATCCGCTTGAAGTGGTCCAGGTCGATAACCGCAAATGACAGGTTGTGCCCATATCTCTGGCAACGCTCCATTTCAGAGCGAATGCCAGTATCAAAGGCTCGCCGGTTGAGGGTTCCAGTCAGCGAGTCCCTGGTGGCCAGCTGGTTCAGCTGGTTTTCGAGGGCTTTGTGGTGGCTGATATCGCGGAGCTCCAGAATGCTTTGTGACTCGCCGTTCCCGATGGGAGAGAGGGTGATTTCGCAGTCAAAGGGGCCATTGTCTCTGTGGACTGCCAACAGGTCCTGCTGACGGACACCGCCCTGATTGAGGTAACCCCTGAGTCTGACCTGGCTGCTGGCGCTGAACAATCCACTGACGGGCAGGCCCAGCAACTGGTCGCGATTGAGCCCTGTCAGCTGTTCCAGGCCGGTGTTGGCATCGGTGATAACCTTGTCCCTGAGAATGGCTACGCCTGACGTGGAAGCGGACATTAGCCGCTCGAAGCGTTCGGCACTTTGCCGGGCTTCGACAGCGTGGCGCTCGCTCTGGGCGAGGATTCGCTGCATGGTCATGAGCGTCACGCCAATAAAGCCCATGACAAGGGCCGGAATTGCAAAGTTGTAGGGCAGTAGGTAACTGAAGGACTCATAGGGCATCTGGTAGGGTTTGCCCTGCCACCAGTCCAGGTACCCCAGGGCACCCCGCATCAGGGTGACCACCGAGTAAACCAGCAGGCTCAGCCCAACCAGGAGGCGTGCGGGGCGAGTCACCGTATCGTTCCTGGCCTTGATCAGCAGCCAGATGGCCTGCATTGGCAAAAGTCCCGCAATAGTGGAATAAACGCCCATCAGGAAATCGGAGTTTCCGGAGTAAACCCAGTAGTGGATATTGAAGGCCACCATGGTGCCCACGCTGGCGGCAACAATCCACCAGGGCAAGGGGCGGCCCATAAACCGGAAAATGCCCAGCAGGAATATGGCCTCACCGGCAAGTTGTCCCGCGTTACCCAATACATTCAGTACGGGGTTGCCGGTAACCATGAAACCGATAAAGAAGACGATGCCGCCGATCAGTGACCAGCAACCGGCCATCCAGAACCCGGGGCCGGCGTAGGGTCTCGACATGCGCCACAACGCGGTTGCCGCAATGGCGACGGCAACCAGCAGGCAGAGCCCAAGGAGCATGGGTGAGAAATACAGCTGGCTCATCGGTCTGATAACTCCTGTAAATAAACGCCGATGGTAGCTCAGCGACAGATGGGTATCACAAACGGTTGACGAGGGCGCTCTGATGTAGCCGAACAGTATAAATCGGCTATGCGGATAGAAAAACTGCCCGGTGCGGCCTTAGCCTGTCTGGCCAGGCTCGTCCACTTCCTCTTTTCCGTTCCTGTTAATCTCGGGCAATACCAGTACAGCGCAGTTGGCGTTGACCGTCACATACTCTACGGTAGCTTTTCGCAGGGGCCAGTAGCCACTGCTGCCCCTGGATACCAGTATGACCAGGTCAACGCATAGCTGTGCGGCCAGCGCCACGAGTTTCTCGCCAGCTGCACCCGCCACTACGTGAAGACTGGCGCTTCGGTTCAGTGGCAGGTACTTGCGGGCAAGGAGGTCAAGCTTCTCCCGTACCCTTGTCTCCTTTTCTTCAGGGGCCTCTTCGGTGACATGCGGGAAGAAGCCGCCGCTGACAGGCTGATACACGCTGGCCAGGTGGAGCTCGCCAGTCTCATCCAGCAATGCCAGCGCCGCTTCCAGCGCACGCTTGCCTTCACCGTCGTCTTCCGGGTCAATCGCGATCAGTAGCTTCCGGTACATAGTCGGTCTCCTTTGGTTGGGGCGGTACGGCTTCCACTTCCGGATAGGCCTGGCCTTTTACCAGTTCGTCAATGCTGTAGCCCCGGTAGTCGGCATGGAGGGCCCGGTACAGGGCAACCGCCATGAAAATGAGTAGGACACAGAATGGCAGTCCCAGTGAGGTGATGACGTTCTGCAGGGCATCCAGACCCCCAGCCAGTAGCAGTGTGGCCGCAATTACCCCCTGGGCAGCTGCCCAGAATATGCGTTGCCGTATCAGTGACGGCTGGTCTTCCCGACGGGTGAGCAGGTCAATCACCAGTGAGGCAGAATCCGATGAGGTCGTAAAGAAAATGACGATAATCACCACGCTGAGCGCGGACGCTGCCTCTGCCAACGGGAATGCCTCAAGGAACGCAAAGATGGCTACTGAGGGGTCCTGCTGAACCTGCTGTGCGAGGGCCACCCCACCGCCGGATTCCACCTGGATGGCGGACAGGCCGAAGACGCCGAACCACACGAGGGTAAAGGCCGTTGGCGCGAAGAGTACACCGGCCACGAATTCACGGATGGTTCGCCCCCGGGAGATCCGGGCAATGAAGATGCCGACGTAGGGCGCCCAGGAAATGGTCCAGGCCCAATAGAACAGGGTCCACTGGCGCTGCCAGTCGCTCTCGCGAAAGGTTTCGGTCCAGAAGGCGAGCCAGGGAAGGGCATGGAGGTAGTCGCCCACACTTTGCACCATTCCCTCGGCGATAAAGACGGTGGGGCCGACGATTGCCACAAATCCGATCAATACGATGGCGAGCACGATATTGAGCTGCGAGAGGCGGCGCACGCCCTTGTCCAGACCGAGCGCGACAGAGGTTGCGGCAATACTGGCAATCACCGTGATCAGCACTACCTGGACGAGGCCACTGACGGGCACTCCGAACAGGTAGTTGAGACCGCTGTTCAACTGAAGTGTTCCGAGGCCCAGGGAGGTGGCGACACCAAACAGGGTTCCCAGTACGGCGATGACGTCCACCGTCCAGCCCCAGGGGCCGAACGTTTTCTCTCCGAGGATCGGGTAGAACAGGCTGCTGATCCGCATCGGGAGGTTGTGGCGGTAGGCAAAGTAACCAATGGCCAGCCCGGGCATGGCGAAGATGGTCCAGGTGTGCAAGCCAAAGTGGTAGAGCGCCAGGGTCATGGCGTCGCTGGCTGCCCGTTCAGAGCGGGGTTCCACGCCATCGAACGGGGGACTGGAAAAGTGGGAGACCGGCTCGGCCACACCCCAGAACATCAGGATGGTGCCAATGCCGGCGGCGAACAGCATGGTGAACCAGGTAAGGTTGGAGTAATCCGGCCGGCTGTCATCCGCGCCCAGACGGATGCGGCCGTAGCGACTCATGGCCAGCGCCAGCAGGAAAATCAGCAGCGAACTGACTGACAGGATATAGAACCAGCCCATATTGCGGGCAACCCAGCCGGTCAGGTCGCCAAACCGGATAGCCACTTCCTGGTCGAAGGGAATGGCCAGGGCAACAAACACAATGGCAATACCCGCCGAGGTAAAGAACACCCCGGGAATGGTCTGCAGGCCGAGCCGGCGTTGCAGCCGTTCTAGCACGTGCGCCTCCGTTACCGTCGTGAATGGAGGGCAGCCGTGAGCTGCCCGACTCAACAACGCTATCACATGCGGGCTGCTCAACGCCCTTGTCAGGTCAATTTATAGCGAATCGGCCTGTCCGGATCAGGGTGTTACCGTCAGAGGCAGGCTTAGCTCCATCAGCAGGTTGTCGGCGCCCGGCTCGCTGAACAGGCTGCAGGTGCGGCTGATCACCAGTTGCGATGCGCCTTCTTCCTGCAGTGCCCGCGTCACGGCACTGGCCGATGCCATGGGCAGTAGCCGTATGCGAGCGGCGATACCCTGTTGCTGCAGATAGCTCAACAGGTCTTCAGTGACCCGCTGATGGTCGCCATTCGTGGTACGAACCAGGACCGAGAGCGGCTGATGGTACTGCAGGGCAAGGTCGGCTCCCACGCGTACAGCCCGGTGGTTGGCCCCCTGGTCGTGATTGAGCAGGACCACGACCCGGCCTTGCGGTCGCTGGCGGGGACGGGTCCAAAGCAATACGTCTCCGGGGGCCTGGCGCACCAGTGACCGGGCGGTAGAGCCAATGCGCGAGCCCGGCGCAGCGGACCAGCCCACCCGGCCCAGAACCAGAAGGTCTTCCGGGCTTGCCAGGCCCAGGACTTCCTGCACTACCTGGCCCCGGCAAAGCTTCAGCGTCTGGGGAATGCCGCGCCGGGACATGGCCTGTGCCAGTGAACGCCTGGCCTGTTCCGCCAGGGCATGCATCCGTGCCTCGATGTGGGCTGAATCCAGGGGGCGGGCCTGGCCTGAGCTGGCGCCCACCTCCCGGGCAAAGCCATAACCGGCGCTGCGCAACAGGTTCACCTCTTCAACAAAGATGCCGAGCACTTCGGCACCGCGTGAATGCGCCAGATCCGCCGCCGCTTCAAGGGCATCGAGGCTGAGGCGGGATCCGTCCAGCAGCACCAGCACCCGGCCCGCGGGCCGGGTCGGGTCGGGGATCTTCGGTTCACTGGTCATCGTCGCCCCCTCCACTGCCGCTGTCGTTACCGTTGCCGCCGTTATCCCCGTTTACGTCCTTCTTGCGCCCGACTTCGGCGAACTCTGCAAGTCGGTCAGCGACCCGCCGGTTAAAGCTGCCATCGGGGAAGTTGCCGTCTGCGTCAGGTTCACCGGGCTCCATACCGGTCATCAGGGTGATGGCCTGGTTGATGTGGGTGACCGGGTAGATGGCAAACCGACCCTCACTGACGGCTTGCCGGACCTCGGCGTTCAGCATCAGGTGTTCGACGTTACTGGCAGGTAGCAATACGCCCTGGCCGTCTACCTTGCCGGATTGCTGACAGACGTTGAAGAAGCCTTCGATTTTCTCGTTTACGCCGCCAACTGCCTGGACCTCCCCATGCTGGTTCATGGAACCGGTCACTGCCAGGGATTGGCGCAGGGGTACACCACTGATGGCGGATAACAACACGCAGGTCTCAGCAACCGAGGCGGAATCGCCCTCGACGCCGCCGTAGGACTGCTCAAAGGCCAGGCTGGCGGAGAGCGAGAGTTCGCTCATGGGTGCGTAGTGGTTGGCCAGGAACCGGGACAGGATCATCACCGCCTTGCTGTGAATGGGTCCCCCCAGTTTGACCTCCCGCTCGATGTCCACCACCTGGCCCTTGCCGGGCCGCGCGGTGGCGGTAATACGGGTAGGCTGGCCAAACATCATGGCCCCCAGGCGCAGTACGGAAAGACCGTTGACCTGCCCGGTGACCTCGCCGCTGGTGTCGATCATCACCACGCCACGGCGGATCTGTTCAAGGCTGCGTTCACGGACCCGGCTGGCCCGGTAATCCCGCTCATCAATGGCCTGCTGGATATGGCTGGCGGTGATGAGGTCGCTCTCATTCCGGGATGCCCAGTGGTCGGCCTCGTTGAGCAGATCCTTTAGCACCCGGTCATGGGCAGTGAGTTTCTTCTGGTCACTGGCCAGGCGACTGGCGTGTTCGATCAGGCGCGCAACGGCGCCCCGGTCCAGGTTTCGTGCCTGCACCGAGCGAGCCATGGTGGCGATCATACGGGCATAGAGCTCATAGCTGCTGTCATCCCGGTCCAGGTCATCCTCGAAGTCTGCCTCAACCTTGAACAGGTCAAGGAAGTCCGGGTCGTAGTGGGAGAGCAGGTAATAAAGCATCCGGTCACCCAGCAGCACGACCTTGACGCTTACCGGAATCGGTTCCGGTTGCAGGCTGACGGTACTGACCAGGCCGTAAAGCCGTTCCAGCGACTCGATACGGATCTCACCGGAGAATAACACCCGCTTGAGGCTCTCCCAGGCCATGGGGTGAGTCAGGATTCGTCGGGCATCGACGATCAGGTAGCCACCGTTGGCCCGGTGCAGGGCGCCACCCTTGATCAGCGTGAAGTCAGTATACAGGTTGCCCTGGTGGGCCCGGTGCTCGATCTGTCCCGCCAGGTGCTGATGGTTTGGCAGGTCTTCGTAGATCACGGGTGCGCCTTCGGTACAGGCGTTATCCACCATCAGGTTGACCCGGTAACGATTGAGCAGGCCCGATGGCGGGCCGTTGCCGTCATCCTGGAAGGCCTCGGCGTGTTCTACGATGTCATTTCGCACCCTATCCAGGTGTTCGACCACCGCTGGCACGTGGGTCCATTTTTCCCGGAGTTCTCCAAAAGGTCCGCCAAGGGTGAGCTGAACCATTTCCTCATTGAGCGCATGGATACGTTCGCGGACTTCCTTGCGTAGCCGGGGAATCTGCTGGATAGCCTGCTGCAGTTTCTTCTGCAGTTCCTCAACCTTGGATTCGATGAGTTCCTTCTCGTCGTCGGAGAATTTCTTGTATTCATCCGGCTCGATGACCTCTCCGTCCCGCATGGGAGCAAAGGTGAACCCGGCCGGAGTGGTGATCATGGCGATGTTACTGCGGTTCGCTTCCTGCTGGATTTCGAACAGGCCCTGATGTTGACGCCGGGCCACCTCTTCCTGCAGTTCCTGCAACCTTGCCTGGTATTCCTCGCTTTCGAAGGTGGCCGGGACGGCGGTTTTCAGTTCGTTGGTCAGTTCCTGCATATCCTTGCGGAATTCCCGGCCCTGACCGGCGGGCAGTTCCAGGGCGCTGGGCTTGTCTGAGGACTCGAAGTTATAGACATGACACCAGTCCGGGGGCACTGGCTGAGTGGCGGAGTGCTTTGCCAGGAAGCGTTCGACCAGCTCATTCTTGCCGGCACCGGAAGGGCCGAGAACGAACAGGTTGAAGCCGCGGGCGGCCATGCCTGCGCCAAATTCAAGGGCGCGGAGCACCCGCTCCTGGCCAAAGGGCTGGTCCAGGTCTTCCAGGGTTTCCGTGGTATCAAAGGATAGCTTTTCAGGGGGGCAGTAGTGGTAAACCTGGTCCTCTGTCAGCGCGGTGGGTAACGTCATCCGGTCCTCCTTGGTGGTCCGTACTGCAGTGACAGTACCTTTTGGATCATTTCAAGGATAGACCAGTTGGCGCTCCCCGCGACTGACAGGGATCAAAAGGGACTTTTACTCGGTATACGGCAGCTTGGCGTAGGCGTGGCCTCCGTCTACTGCGATGGTGTCGCCAACCACATAGTCACCGGCGCGGGACGCCAGGAAGATCGCCGCACCGGCCATATCCTCGTCGTTGCCAACCCGCCCCAGAGGGGTCTTGTGGGCGACTTCATCCCCGTTATCGCGGGCATCCCGGTTCATTTCTGACGGGAACGGGCCCGGGGCAATGCCGCTGACCACGATGCGATCCTGTACCAGGCGTGCAGCGATGCGGCGGGTCAGGAAAATCAGGCCAGACTTGGAGGCGTGGTAGGAGTAGGTTTCCCATGGGTTGAGGCGGATGCCGTCAATGGAGGCGATGTTGATCACCTTGGCGGGCTTCTGGTCGGATGCGCCGGCCTTGAGCATACCGTGCAGGGCCTGGGTCAGGAAGAACGGCGATTTCAGGTTCAGGTCCATCACCTTGTCCCAGCCGTGCTCGGGAA
>Ga0208301_1000071_pt1 | contig 43299 bp, 36 predicted proteins | sample 25BtaG_FD_184100 | JGI IMG/M metagenome (GOLD analysis project Ga0208301, IMG submission 184100) | Marine viral communities from Cariaco Basin, Caribbean Sea - 25B_WHOI_OMZ_CsCl (SPAdes) (version 2) | ecosystem: Environmental > Aquatic > Marine > Oceanic | place: Caribbean Sea: Cariaco Basin...
GGCCAGATGTGTGCCTTGCTGGCACGCAAGGTTGGCTGGCCGGAGTCGCAGTGTGAGCTCATACTCCACGCCAGCCCCATGCATGATATCGGCAAGATCGGCATTCCCGACGCCATTCTTCTGAAGCCGGGCAAGCTGGGGCCGGATGAATGGGAGACCATGAAAACCCATGCCGAGATCGGCGGCCGCCTGCTGGACGGTAACGACAGCGAGTTGCTTACCATGGCCCGCGAGATTGCCCTCAGCCATCACGAGAAGTGGGATGGCAGCGGCTACCCGGCGGGCCTGGCAGGCGAGGATATCCCCTTGTCGGGCCGCATTGCCGCCCTGGCGGATGTGTTCGATGCGCTTACCTCCGAACGCCCCTACAAGCGTGCCTGGCCATTGGATGATGCCGTGGCGCTGATTCGCGAGAATCGGGGCAAGCACTTTGACCCTGTGCTGGCCGACCTGTTTCTCGCCGATGTCGACAGTTTTGTCGCCATCAAGCATGCCTACCAGGACTGAAACAAGAATGAATGGTCTTCATGAAAAGCATTGATCTGGACTGGCTGGTTGATTTGATTCCGGATGCCGCACTGCTGGTGGGTGAGAACCAGGTTGTGGTCGCGGCCAATTCCCGGGCGGATGCCCTGTTTGCCGCGCCACCGGGCGAGCTACAAAACCAGCACCTTGAGACGCTGATTCCGGAGGGTTCACGCGGGGTTCACCGGAAGAACGTGGACGAATTTTTCCAGGCCGAGGACTGCCGGCCGATGGGCAATGCGCTGAGGTATCAGGGACGGCGACTGGATGGCCGGCTCGTACCCATGGACATCATGCTCAATCGGGTGCGGATCTCCGACCAGCCATTGACCATGGCGATTATCCGGGATGATTCCGATCGACAGGCCCTGCGCCAGGTCAGGGACCAACTGGAAACCGTTACTGGCCGGCTCACCAGAGCCCAGGACGTCGGGGGGCTGGGCTGGTGGGAGCTGGATTTACCGGGCCTGCAAGTGCGCTGGTCCCCCATGGTGCCGGCACTGCTTGGGTTGCCGGAAATGACAGCACCCGGGCTGGACTGGTTGGTGGAGCGCTGCCACCCGGACGACCGGCAGGCCGTCCTTGCCTGGCACCGGAACCTGCCAGTGGTGGATGAAACTCAACGGGTATACCGCATCTGCTTACCGGATGGCGAGGTACGGTGGATCCAGGAAACCATCGATTCCAGCAAAGATAACCGCATACTCGGTGTTATCCGTGACATCACCACGGAAAAGGCGCTGGAGGAGCGGCTCAGGCGGGAGTCGGTGATCGATGAACTGACCAGCCTGTACAATCGCAAACAGTTCAACGTCGATCTGAAGAGTGGATACTCATCATTCATCAGGGGCCACCGTAACATTGCCCTGATCATGTACGACTTTGATCATTTCAAGAACATCAACGACTGTCATGGCCATATGGCGGGCGATAAAGTGCTGTCCCAGTCAGCCACGCTGATCAGCGACCAGTTGCGGGCTTCGGACCATGCTTACCGGCTGGGGGGGGAGGAGTTCGCCATCATTGTCAACGATACCCCCATCGCGGACGCCCATCTGATTGCCGACCGGATTCGGCGCTCTGTGGAGCTTATGCCTTTCCGTGCGGGCGATTCCATTATCCGGGCGACGGTCAGCATGGGGGTCGCCCGATTCCGCAACACGGATACCTGCTTCGATGACGTATTGAAGCGGGCAGATGAGGCGCTTTACCAGAGCAAGTCTTTTTCCCGCAATAAAGTCAGTGTCATTGAATGACTTTTCGGGAATCAGCATTCCTCGCCTGAGGCAGGCTGTTTTTCGGATGAGTGCTGAGTGCCTGGCTTCACTGAGCTAGATACCCAGTAATGGGTGGGTGCCGTCGCGTTATTTTTGCTGGCCATGACCTGGCTGGAAAACTGCCTCAGCCGGTCCAGTTCGCGGAGGGTTTCATTCGGGTACTCGCCAAAGTGCTTCAGGTAATACCCGGAAAAACGCCCGGCGTGCTGGAACCCCCATTTTCCGGCTTGCTCGGCAATACGGATATTGTCGGGGTAGTCATAAACGATGGCCTCCCGCGCTTTGATCAGCCTGCGTCCCCTGATGTATTGGTAGGGAGACTGACCGATGTGTTGTCTCATCAGGTAGTGAAGGTTGCGCAGACTCAGACCAGAGCGGCTGGCGATGGACTCAATTTCGATATCCGAATCCAGGTTATCATTGAGTAATTCAATGACTTTGCAAAGCCGGCGGTCTTCCCCGATCATCTTGCGATTCTCCGGTTCCGGGACAGGGGGTGCTTGCCCGCCTACGAGACCGTAGAGCCGGGTTGCCAGATGATCAAGCCGGGCCAGCGCGTGTTCATGGCTGCGAAAGAACGGGGCTTCATACAGAAAGCTCGACAGCAGGTTACGAAGGCCCGTCTTGTCGCGGTGGCATAAATGGCGGTAACGGGATTGCCTGAGGTGGGCCATCTGGATGACCAGCAGATGGCTTCCTTCCGATAACGCTGCATGAAAGTCTTCATGGGGGTCGAGGACAAAAGGGGTCCAGGGACCGCAAACATACCGTCCGTCCATGACCTCGAAGGTCGCTGTGCTGAATACGGGCATGATAATCGCGGTTGAGCCTGCGTTGGCTCCGGTTACTTCACTGGCATTCCTCAGGTAGGTGCCGCAGACATTCAGGCCACCCGAGGCAAGAAAGGAAACGCGTGCCTGAAACTCGCTGTCAGCATGTGAAGGTAGTGTTTTCAGGGAAAGGTGGGGACTGTTGGTCAGGACCTGGAGAGCAGAAATCCAGTTTGAAGGGTGTATCGTGTTTAACCTGAGAAAGTGCTCAAGGACATAGGACTGACTTTTACAGACATGCATAGGCGCAATACTTATGGGTGTTCGTCGGATCGCGAATAGTACGTCAGTCTACAGTTGGCCGATTAGTTAGAATGTCCATTTATTGCAATATTGCACGAGTCCAGTGTCCTGGCCCTGATTAAATGGTTGGCAATTGATCTTTGTCAATAACCGGGTCATTTAAGCATTGTCCAGAACCGCCGGCGGAAAAAGTGTATCTCCTGTGCCAGCGCAAAGAGTTCCGGTGAGAACAGCCAGCTCTGGGTGATGCCCATCAGGTAGGTGTAACTCAGCAAACCCAGCTTTTCCGGGTCTTCGTCGGTGTCCAGCAGCCCTTTGCTGACGGCGCTGGCAATGAGCGACCGGAAGAGGGTAACGATGGACCGGGTCAGCTCCCGCTCCCGCGCCAGGGTCCGGCCCATGGCTTCGGTCAGTTCGGTCTTGTTGAGCAGGATCTCGAAGGATTGCCGGTACTTGCGGTCGTTCGCCAGCAACCACAGCCAGCGCTCGATGAAATGATCCATAGCGTCAATGGGGGTATTGGCCATGGCCCGGCATTCCGCCACCAGGGCTTCCAGCGGCTCCTGGGAATAGGAGAGCACCGCTTCGTAGAGGTCATCCTTGGAATCGAAGTGCCAGTAAATCGGGCCGCGGCTGAAGCCGGCTTCCCGGGCGATCCGGCTCAGGGTGGTGAGTGAATAACCGTCGCGGCTGAACAGGGTCAGTGCGGCTTCCAGAACGGCCTGGCGGGTTTTTTCGGCGTCTTCCTTGGTACGGCGCATAAGGTCGAGTCAGATGAGGCTTGCGAAAGGCACGAACTGAATCGTGCCCTCCATGTTGTGGTCAGGCAAGCGTTAAAGCTCCCCGTCTGCCGCCATCTGCATGTAACGGTCATTGAACCGGAACTGCACGTTGCCCTCGTCGCCCATGACGGAACCATCCGGGAACTCGATACCCACGAAGTCGGGACTCATGGCGCCCTGGCCCAGCAGGCCCTTGTCGAAGGAGAACTGGCGAACGCTGTCCATCGCCTCGCGGGCTTCCTCGCTGTTGATGAATTCCACCGAGTTGGCTGGTTCCCAGAACATCCGCATGCCTGAGAGTTGAGCCTCATAACCGGCCCGGTCAGTACCGGAAATCTCGCCCAGCATGGCCCGCGCCTCGCGGCCCTCGTCACTGTCGGAGCGCAGGATGTCCATGGTCTCGAACCAGGCACCCACCAGGGCCTTGCCCAGGTTCAGGTTCTCTTCCAGCGTGTCGGTATTCACCAGGGTCAGATCCTTGATATGTCCGGGAATCTGGTGGGAATCAAACAGCAGGGTGGTACCGGGATAGTTGTTCACTTCGGTCAGTAACGGATTCCAGGTAGCCACATGCCGGACATCATCCGTCTGGAAAGCGGACACCAGGTCGGCGTCGGAAATATTCACCACATTGATGTCCCGCTCTTCCAGCCCCACTGAATCCAGTGCCCGCACCAGCAGGTAGTGGGACACTGACAGCTCCACCAGGTGGACCGTCTCACCTTCCAGCGCCTCGATGCTGGTCACGTCCTTGGAAACCAGCCCGTCGTTGCCATCCGAGAAATCCCCCACAATCAATGCCGTGGTATCAATACCGGACGCGGCGGGAATGGACAGTCCATCCATACTGGTGGCGACCACGCCATCAAACTGGCCGGCGGTGTACTGGTTGATGGACTCGATATAATCGTTTACCTGGACGATATCCACCTCAATGTCGTACTTGTCCGCCCATTTTTTCATGATGCCGCTGTCCTCAGCATACTGCCAGGGCACCCAGCCAGCGTAGATGGTCCAGGCGATGCTGAAGGAATCCCTCTCCTGTGCCAGGGCACTGAAAGACAGGGAGCTGGCAAGGACGCCCGCTCCCAGGACGGCGCTGATTTTCTGGGTCAGTTTACGTGTTTTCATTATGCTCTCCCCGGGCTTTGCCCGTTATTGAAAGGCCTTTCGGATTCAGTTGCTGAGTTCTTCCACAATCACCACGGGGGTGCCCGGCGATACCGCCTGGCCCGCATCGCGGCGGATTTCCACCACTCGCCCGCTGACCGGGCTGAGCAGTTCGATCTCCATCTTCATGGACTCCACCACCGCCACTGGTCGCTGGGCGCTGATTTCGTCGCCGGGTTTCACCAGGCATTCCCAAAGGTTGCCGGCCACGTGGCTCTCCACCGCATGCTGGCCTTCTGGCAGGTTGGCGATGTCGTCTTCACCGGTGTCCTCAATGGGCGTCTCGGCGCTGAAGTTGATCTGCCCGGACTCGATCCAGCGTTGCAGCTCCTCATCGAAGGCCCGCTGGCGGTGGGCCGTGAAGTCGCGGATGTCGCCTTCGTTTTCAGCCAGGAAACCCTCGTAGTCCTTGAGGTTAAAGTGCGTTTCCTCGATACGGATGGGGTAGTCGCCATTGGGAAAGTCGCGGCGGATCTGCTTGAGTTCGTCGCTGCTCACTTCATAGAAGCGCACCTGGTCGAAGAAGCGCAGCAGCCAGGGCTTGCCGGGTTCGAAGTGCTCTGTGGTGCGGTAGCGGTTCCACATCTGCAGGGTGCGGCCGACGAACTGATAGCCACCGGGTCCTTCCATACCGTAGATGCACAGGTAGGCGCCGCCTATGCCCACGGAGTTCTCTGCGGTCCAGGTGCGGGCCGGGTTGTACTTGGTGGTGACCAGCCGGTGGCGAGGGTCCAGGGGAGTGGCTACAGGCGCACCCAGGTAAACATCCCCAAGGCCCATGACCAGGTAACTGGCGTTAAAAACGGTTTTCTTGACCTCGTCGATGTTGTCCAGCCCGTTGATGCGGCGGATAAACTCCAGGTTGCTGGGGCACCAGGGGGCGTCCTTGCGCACCGACTGCATGTACTTGGCGATGGCGGTATGACACGCCTCGTCGTCCCAGGACAGGGGCAGGTGCACGATGCGGGCAGGCACGTCCCATTCCGGTTGTTTCTCAAGGGCCTGCTCGGCGCTGATCAGCAGTTGCAGCAGTTCCTGTTGGCCCAGCCGCTGGCTGTCGTAGTGCACCTGCAGCGAACGGATGCCGGGTGTCAGCTCCAGTATGGCCGTATGGGCCTGCTCCCGCAGCCACAGCATCAGGGCGTGGGCGCGGAAGCGAAGCCGGATATCCAGCTCCATGGGGCCATATTCCACCAGCACATAGTTGTCGCCGGCGGCGCGATAGACCACGCCGGTTTCATGTTCGTCGGTGGAGAGCGTGGCGAGTATCGGGGTTTGCGGCCTGATTGGCGTAATACGCGCAGACGCGGCGGTCAGGGTGGCGATGGATTCGTCCAGGGCTTCCCGCAGGGCCACGGCCTGGTCCTGGCTGACCGGCACGAATTGCACCTTGTCACCGGCCTTGAGCTGGCCCAGCTTCCACAGGTCGGCGCTGATCACCGTGACCGGGCATACGAAGCCGCCCAGGCTGGGGCCATCCGGCCCCAGGATGACCGGCATATCACCGGTGAAGTCCACGGTACCCACCGCGTAGGCATTGTCGTGGATGTTGGACGGGTGCATGCCGGCTTCGCCGCCGTCACTGCGGGCCCATTCCGGTTTCGGGCCGATCAGGCGTACGCCGGTGCGACTGGAGTTGTAGTGAATCTCCCATTCGCTGTCGAAGAAGGTGTCGATGTCAGCCTGGGTGAAGTAATCCGGGGCTCCGTGGGGACCATAGGTCACGTGCAACTTCCAGGTCTTGCCCATGGTGGGTTGCAGGCCCTTGCCCAGCTTTGCCTTGTCCACTGGCGTGCACTGCGGCAGCTGGAGGACATCCCCGGCCCGCAAGGCCCGGCCACCGTGGCCACCGAACTGGCCAAGGGTAAAGGTGCTGCGGGAATCCAGGTAGGGCGGGCAGTCCAGCCCGCCCCGGAACAGCACGTAGGCCCGGGCGCCTTCGCCGGTGGTGGCCCCCAGTTTCAGGGTGGCCCCGGCGGGGATGTCCAGTACCTCCCAGAAAGGCACTGGCTCGCCATCCAGGCTGGCGTCCAGCGATGCGCCGGTCAGCACAATCTGGGTAGCCCGGTTGAATGCCAGTGTGGGGCCCTTCAATGTGATTTCCAGGCCGGCCGCACTTCCCTCGTTGCCCAGCAGGCGGTTGCCCAGGCGGAAGGAGTAGCTGTCGAACGGCCCGGATGGGGGTACCCCGATTTCCCAGTAGCCGATGCGCCCGGGGTAGTCCTGGATGGTGGTCATGGTGCCACCGCTGACCACGTCTACGGTGGAGGGCCGGTAGTTGAACTCGTTCAGGGTGCGGGTGAACAGCCGGCCCTCCACGAACCGCTCATCCGCCAGTACCTGGCGCACGTAGGTGCGGTTGGTTTCGATGCCGTAGAGCTGGCTGTCGTCAAGGGCCTGCATCAAGCGTGTGCGGGCGCTTTCCCGGTCAGCTTCATGGACAATGACCTTGGCCAGCATGGGGTCATAGAGCGGCGAGACTTCGGTGCCCGGTTGAATCCAGGAATCGATACGCAAGCCGGCATCCTGTGGCCAGCTGACATTGGTAAGCAGTCCGGCGGAAGGCTGGAAATCCTTGTTGGGGTCTTCGGCATAGATCCGTGCCTGGATGGCATGGCCCTCTGGAGTCAGGCCGGCCGCCTGGTCGCTTAGGTTGGTCAGGGTGCCGGCGCCCAGTTCCACCATCCAGCGCACAATGTCCACGCCGTATACGGCCTCGGTCACGCCGTGCTCCACCTGTAAGCGGGTGTTCACTTCCAGGAAGTAGAACTCGATGGTATCCGGGTCGTAGATGAATTCAACGGTACCGGCACTACGGTAGGCGATCTGTTCTCCAAGGGCGCGGGCGGTGGCATGCATGCGCTGGCGGACCTCATCGGACAGCCCCGGCGCCGGTGCTTCCTCGATCACCTTCTGGTTGCGGCGCTGGGCGGAGCAGTCACGTTCCCCCAGTGCGGCCACCGTGCCCTGGCCATCGCCGAACAGCTGCACCTCGATATGGCGGGCGCGTTCCACGAACTTTTCCAGGAACACCCCGCTGTTGCTGAAGTTGTTCTGGCTCAGCCGCTGTACGGATTCGAAGCTCTTCGACAGGTCGTCATCACTGTAGCAGCGGGACATGCCGATACCACCCCCGCCGGCCGTGCTTTTCAGCATCACCGGGTAGCCGATGCGGACGGCTTCCGCCCGCGCCTGGTCCAGTCCGGTCAGCAGACCGGTGCCGGGCAGCAAGGGAACGCCCGCCGCTTCCGCCAGCGCACGGGCGGTGTGCTTGAGACCGAACTGTTCCATCTGCTCGGGGGTCGGCCCCAGGAAGACGATGCCCTCGGCCTCGCAGCGACGGGCAAAGCCGGCGTTCTCGCTGAGAAAGCCGTACCCGGGGTGCACGGCCTTTGCGCCGCTTTCTGCCATTATGTGGAACAGCTTGTCCTGGTCCAGGTAGGTCTCAGCGGCGGAACCCGCCCCCAGGGACCAGGCTTCGTCAGCCTGGCGAACGTGGAGGGAGTCCGCATCGGCTTCGGCATAGACCGCGACGGACTGAATACCCATGGCTCTCAGGGTGCGTATGATCCTGCAGGCGATGGCGCCACGATTGGCGATCAGGACCTTGTCAAAACAGGGTTTTGTCATTTCCATACCAGCACCTCGATGGGTGTGGGGTTCCAGCCATTGCAGGGGTTGTTCAGCTGTGGGCAGTTGGAAATCATCACCAGAACGTCCATCTTTGCCTCCAGCTCCACGTACTTGCCAGCGTCGGAAATGCCGTCGGCGAAAGTCAGGCCGCCGTCGGCGGTCACCGGCACGTTCATGAAGAAGTTGATGTTGTGGGTGATGTCCCGCTTGCCCATGCCTAGCTCCTCATGCTCGGTGACGGCCACCAGCCAGCTGTCGCGGCAGGCGTGCATGCACTTTTGCTCCAGGGCATAGCGGGTGGTGTTGCTCTCCGCCGCGCAGGCACCGCCGAGGGTGTCGTGGCGGCCGCAGGTATCGGCGGTGATCTCCAGCATTACGTTGTTTTCCGAGGACATCAGCTTTGAACCGGCGGTGAGGTAGACGTTGCCCTGCTCGCGGATGGTGTCCACGGCGCTGTAGCGCTCGGTGGGGTTATCGGCGTTGTAGAACAGGGTATCGGCGGCCTGGTTGCCCTCCAGGTCAAGGATGCGAAGGGTTTCGCCGGCTTTCACCACTTTCAGGAAGTATTCGCCTGCCGGCACGGTTTCCCGGAAGGCGGCGTTGTCGGGGTTGAGCTTGCTTTCTCTGATCATCTCCGGCCTCCGGTTACTGGAACAGGTGGTACAGGGCGTTATTAGCGAAAGCCCGGGTGGCTTCCGGCGACGAGGTCTTGCAGGGATCGGCGTCGGTCACCGGGGCGGCCCGGAAAAGCTGGTAACGTAGCGGGTGGCTGGGATATTCCGGGGCCGGGTTGAGGGGATGCGGGCAGGTATGAAGCACCACGATGGTGTCCATCTCGAAGCGCAGATCCACGGTGGCGCCGGCGTGTGAGTGACCACTCACATAGCTCAGATTGCCCTTTCCATCGACCTGAACCTTGCTGAACCAGTTGAGGTTGGCGGTGAGGTCCTTCTTGCCCAGACCGTACTTGGCCAGTTCGTTAAGAAAGCTGGTGAGGCCGTTGCGGTGATAGTGATTGTGGGCCTGCTGATAGGTTTTCTTACCCCAGTGTTTTTCGACCAGGTGGGCGTTGCAGGTACCGGAGACGGTGTCGTGCCAGCCCAGGTCATCACGGATGATGGAAGCGAACACCCGTCCCATGTCGGAGAGCAGCACATGACCCCTGGTGAGCAGGAAGGTGTGCTGGTTCTTGAGGGTATCCGGCATGTTGTAACGTTCGAGGGGATTCTCGGGGTTGTACATCAGCATGCCGACATTGGCACCGCCGGTTTCATCGATCAGTCGCAGGACATGGCCACGGCGCATGACAAAGGACCAGTGGGATCCGCCGGGAATCAGATCGTCGTAGAGGGGAGCTGCAGTTGCGAGCATCGCCTTTTCCTCCTGGTTCGGGTTGCAAAAAAACGAGAGGCGTCAGTCACTGAACGATCCTCCCGGGCTTTTGTCCCGCCGTGTAACCTTTGGAAAAGGTCGTCAACTCTCGGACCAGTCACCTGCCTGGCATCAGCAGATCGGAACCCTAGTTGACCTGTTTGTCAGATTGTCGCGCTTTGATATGTGGCTCAGTACCAACGTCTCGCTGCGTACCATGACCCTATCAAGCTCCATGCCATGTGAAGCATGTTGTTGATAAATAAAGATTATCCTTGATATTGGTGAGATGTATGGCCCAGTTCGATAAACGGGATCGCACCGGGTTGGTGCGCCTGGTCCGTATGGGGGCAACGCAATGCACCAGGATAATCGCCCTTCTGCACATCCCTTCATGAATATCAAGCACATTTGCCAGCGCATCTGGTAATATGCGCGCGCCCGTTAAAAGACTCGCCCTATAGAAGTGATAGATAAATGCCATCGACTGTATTCGGCGGTTTCGCCGCCAATTTCCTGGGGAAGGCTCCCGTCTGGTACAAGCAGCTGATTCTGTTGTTCCTGGTGATCAACCCGATCGTGGTGGTCATGTTCGGGCCTGCGGTCGCTGGCTGGCTGCTGGTCGGGGAGTTCATTTTTACCCTGGCGATGGCGCTGAAATGCTACCCCCTCCTGCCTGGCGGCCTGCTGGCGGTGGAGGCCCTGCTGATCGGCATGACCACGCCGGAAGCGGTCTACCACGAGCTGCTGATCAACTTCCCGGTCATCCTGCTGCTGATGTTCATGGTGGCAGGCATCTATTTCATGAAGGAACTGTTGCTGGTCACCTTTACCCAGATACTGGTGGGGGTACGGTCCAAGTCAGCACTTTCATTACTTTTCTGTGCGGCCGCAGCCCTGTTGTCGGCCTTTCTGGACGCGTTGACGGTTACCGCAGTGATTATCAGTGTGGCTGTGGGCTTCTACTCGGTTTACCACAAGGTGGCCTCGGGCAAGGGTTACCAGCAGAAAGACCATAATGCCAACAGCGATGCTGAAGTGATCGAGCTCCATCGAAACGACCTCGAACACTTCCGCGGTTTTCTGCGCAGCCTGCTGATGCATGGTGCCATCGGTACGGCCCTCGGTGGCGTCGCTACCATGGTTGGTGAGCCCCAGAACCTGCTCATCGCCAAGACCGTAGGCTGGGACTTTGTGACCTTTTTCGAGCATATGGCGCCCGTCAGCCTGCCGGTCCTGGGTGCTGGTCTGTTTACCTGCTGGGCACTGGAAAAGGTGCGCTGGTTCGGTTACGGAACCCGTCTGCCGAGGGCTGTGCGCCGGGTGCTGGAAGAATTCGCGGATAACGAGAAGGCCAAGCGCACCAAGTCTGACCAGGCTGCCTTGTGGATCCAGGCATTCGCCGCCGGTGTACTGGTGGTGGGGCTGGCGTTCCACCTGGCGGAAGTTGGGTTGATTGGCCTGCTGGTGATTATCCTGATCACGTCCTTTACGGGGGTGACGGATGAGCACCAGATTGGCAAGGCATTCCAGGAGTCGTTGCCGTTTACTTCATTGCTGGTGGTGTTCTTTGCAGTGGTTGCGGTCATCCACGACCAGCATCTGTTCAAGCCGATTATCGAGTTTGTGCTCAGCCTGCCGGAGAGCCAGCAGCCGGGTATGTTCTTCATGGCTAATGGTCTGCTGTCGATGATCAGTGACAACGTCTTTGTGGCAACGGTCTATATCAGCGAGATCAAGCAGGCCCTGGAGGCCGGTGCCATCAGTAACGAGCACTTCCAGACACTGGCGGTGGCCATTAACACCGGGACCAACCTGCCCAGCGTAGCCACGCCCAATGGCCAGGCCGCTTTCCTGTTCCTGCTGACCTCTGCCATCGCCCCACTGGTGCGGTTGTCCTATGGCCGGATGGTCGTTATGGCCTTTCCCTACACCATCGTGATGGGGATCGTCGGGCTGCTATGTGTCATTTACCTGGTGTAACACAACCGTAACGTGGGGGATTGACCAGGCCCTCACCGCAGCCTATGTTGCTATAAGCAACAGCCCGTTTGCGGTTGCCGGTCGTAAAGGATAATCACCATGGCAAGGTTGCTATTGATGGTCTGGTTGCTGGTTCCACTTCTGGCGACAGGCGCGGGCGCTCCACTGACGGTCGGTTACGTGGATTTTCCCCCTTACCAGTTTCGCAACACCGACGGGCAGCCGGACGGCCGCTTTGTCGAACTCACCCGCAAGGTTGCCCGGGAGGCTGGTTACGAGCTGGAGTTTCTCTACCTGCCCACCGCCCGGGTGTATTACTACCTGGAAACCGGGGCCATCGATCTGTGGCAGGGGTTTTCCGACAATCCGGCCATGGGGGACAAGGTGCTCGAGAGTGACAGCAGGCCGCTGCGGGTAGCCTATGGTGTCTGGTACCTTTCCGGAACGCCCGAGCCGGGTCACTTCCAGGACCTGTTCGGCAAGACCCTTATCACCATTACCGGCTACAACTATGCCGGCCTCGCCAGCTACCTGAGCCAGACTGAGGTCATCCGGGCCATCAACACCAATAACCATGATTCTGCCCTCGACATGCTCGAACGCGGTCGCGGTGACTATCTGTTGGACTATCAGGAGCCGGTTCTCGACCTGCTGATGGCCAAGCCGGTTCGTGGTATCCGGTTCACCCCCATGTGGGTCCGTGACGCGGCGTGGCTGTTCTCAAGTGCCAGCGAGAACGCATTTCAATGGCGACAGGATTTTGATGAAGCCTGGGACCGGCTGGTCACTCGGGGCGAGGTGTTGCCCATTGAACGCGCTGGCCAGTCACGCAGGATGGAAGGCCTGCCACTGTAACCATACATCAGCGCCGGCCCAGACTGATATCGCCATACCAGGCCGTTGCCGCTCCCCCGGTATTGTCGGCGTCGGACATGATGGCAACGCCCACCAGCGGCGGCGGGTTGTCCCCAAAGGCTTCGCGGTAGTCAGCCACAATATCCCGTTCAATAGTGACCCACTGCCCCAGCTCTTCCTCGCCGGAATTCACGGCAATCATCATGGTGTCGTCCGTGAACGGGTTGGCGACGATGTCGCCTTGTGGCAGGCGATTTGCCCAAATGTAGTTCAGGGCCTTGCCGGGAAGTTCTTCCCCAAACAGGGCGCTGACCGTCTTGCGTTTTGCGCGCTCGAACCAGCCAGCCTTTTCCGGCTCGAACTCGAAAGCTACGTAGATCCGCGCCGGGTAGTCATCACCGGACTTGCGGCGGGCATCGCCCTTTTCCAGGGTATTGCCGACTTTCCAGCGCCAGCGCAGGATCAGTGAATCGCCCGGTTCCAGGGAAACCCGTGTGATCAGGCCGGAGGCACTGTTATCCGCCCGAGCCTGTACCACCTGTCCCTGGTCCGGGTCGGAGACCAGTTCATACTGGCTGTGGCGCCCGATACCCGGGAACTCCAGGGGTTCCCAGCCGTGCTCGGTGGTAAGCGCTGGCAGTTCCGAGAACGGGGGAATCGGGTTTGAGGGTTGTCCCCAGGCACTGGTATACACGGCCAGGAACAGAAGCACCGCTATCGGTTGCCAATAGTGTACGGTCATGGTCAAGGGCTCCGTCTGGTGTCGGTACAGGACATTTCAGGTATACCATCCTATTCTACGATCAGGCGTAGCCCCGCCGATGACAGCGGCGGCTATGGCTACTGAACCTGGTTGCAGGAAAACCCGTACCAAGGACTATCAGCATGGCATCCGATGACCACAACGGCGACTATGACCCGGACCTGGTGATGGAAACCATCCCGGATGTACGGGATGGTCTCACCCGCACCGAACGCATCATTCTCCACGTGCTGAACCAGGCGCAACAGGAGCGCAATGGCCGTAATGTGCCCACGGTCATGCTGTACGGGCGGGTGCTGGAATACGTCAATCTCAGCGAGGCCGAGCTGCATGTCTACCTGGATCGGCTTGGTGTAAAGGGCAAGGTGTAAGTCCCTGTCACTGCTATTGGTGTCTGTCCCGCTCCGGTGGCAAGATGGTTCACCACGCTGAATTCCTTCACGAAGCGGCAAGCGAGAGTATCACCATGACCGAGAATACCTACACACCCCCGAGAGTTTGGAAATGGGACAGCCAGGGCGGCGGTAAATTCACCAACATCAACCGCCCCATTGCCGGCCCCACCTACGACAAGGAACTGCCAGTGGGCAAGCACCCGCTCCAGCTCTACTCCCTGGCTACCCCCAATGGCGTGAAAGTGACTGTCATGCTGGAGGAGTTGCTGGAAAAGGGCTTCGAGGGTGCGGAATACGACGCCTGGCTGATTCGCATCATGGAGGGTGACCAGTTTTCCAGTGGGTTCGTGGATGTGAACCCCAACTCCAAGATTCCGGCCATGGTCGACCACAGTGTGGATCCTTCGCTACGGCTGTTCGAGTCTGGCTCCATCCTGCTCTACCTGGCGGAAAAGTTCGGCGCTTTCATACCGAAAGATATTCACGGTCGTACTGAAACCCTCAACTGGCTGTTCTGGCAGATGGGCAGCGCGCCGATCCTGGGCGGCGGGTTTGGCCACTTCTACGCCTATGCACCGGAAAAGTTCCAGTACCCCATTGATCGCTACACCATGGAGGTAAAGCGCCAGCTGGACGTCCTGGACCGGCAACTGGCGAAGCACGAGTTCGTGGCCGGCAATGAATACACCATCGCCGATATGGCCATCTGGCCCTGGTACGGCCAGCTGGTGACCGGCACTATCTACGAGGCCCAGGAGTTTATCGAGGCACACAGCTACACCAACGTGGTGCGCTGGAGCAAGCAGCTGCAGTCTCGCCCCGGCGTACAGCGCGGCCAGATGGTCAACCGGGCCTGGGGCGACCCCGCCGGCCAGTTGCTGGAACGCCATGACGCGAGCGACTTTGAGTTGCGTACGCAGGACAAGTTGGACGACGACAAGGGCTGACCCCGCCCGGGCACGGGCCCTTCCGTTCGTGTTTACAGTGTTTGCGGGGGCCGGATATGGATGTATCCGGCCTTCGCACGGCGGCGGTAGCCATACCAGGGAGTAGGTCCATGACCGGCAAGGGCAAATCAATCCTGTTTCTGATCAACCGCCTGCGGGAACGCCTCTGGTTCCGGCCGGCGGTGTTCAGTATCAGCTCCCTGGTGGCGGTGTTTGCTGCGGGCTGGGTCGACAGCTCTGGTCTGGGTGGCTGGCTGCCGGATATTGAACGGGATACCATGGAACCGACAGCGAAGGTGGTCGCGGCCAGCATGCTGGTGATCGCCACCTTCGCTGTCGGTTCCATGGTATCCGCCTATACCGCTGCCACCAGCAGCGGGACACCCCGCAGTTTCAATTTGGTGTTGCGGGACGATATCTCCCAACTCGCACACTCCACCTTTATTGCCGCCTTTATCTTCAGTGTTATCGCCAGGGTCAGTCTTGAGGAGGGCTATTTTGAGGGTGATGGCTACTTTGTGATCTTCTCGGCCGCCTTGTTTGTGTTCGCCATGGTGGTCCTGGTGTTCGTTTACTGGGTGGACAGCATTGCCCGTCTGGGCTTGCTGGGGCCGGTGATTGACCGGGCTGAACGGGCAACCCGGGCGGTGCTCAAACAGAATCGCCGGCGCCCCTGGCTGGGCGGCGTGGCCGGGGAAGGACCTGTGCCGGAGGGCACACCGGTACTCACGAACACCGTGGGTTATGTTCAGGAAATCAATGTCGAGGACCTGCAGGCCTGGGCCAAGGAAAACCATGCGAGGGTCAGGGTCATCGCACTGCCGGGCAGTTTCCTGTCACCCAGGGCAGAAATGGCACGGGTGTGGTTTCCTGAGGCCACACCAGAGCGGATCGAAACGGACCAGCTGGCGGCGTGTTTCACCGTGGACCGTGACCGGGTATTCGATCAGGATCCGGGCTTTGGCTTCGTGGTGCTGTCTGAAATTGCCATGAAGGCGCTTTCTCCGGCAGTGAATGACCCAGGCACAGCCCGCAAGGTGCTGCAAACCATGTTGCGGCTGCTTGATGAATGGTGTCAGCCGGTTCCGGCTGGATCGGTGGAGACTCCGTTCGACCGGGTTGAGCTGCCTGCGGTGGATGTGGACAACCTGTTTGACGGCGCGTTCACCGGCATTGGTCGCGACGGCGCCGATACGGTTGAAGTTGCCTTAGCCTTGCAGCAAACCCTCTCGGTGCTCGCAGCCAGCCACGACCGTGATGTGGCGGAGGCAGCCTTGCGACACAGCGCCATGGCACTTGCCCGAGCGGAACAGACCCTGAGCCTCTCGCAGGACCTGGAGGCGGTACGCGCCGCCAGCCCGGGACACGGTCAAGCCTGAGCCACTGTTTTTGATGCTGGTTTTCAGGTGCCAGGTTTGCGCAGGGTCATAATGGCTCCCGCAGCAACCAGGTTCGCCGCGATACTGCCGATAATGGCCAGGGTATAGTTCTGGGTCAGGTCGTAGGCATAGCCTGCCGCGGTCGGTCCGACCAGGGTGCCCAGGGCCACGCTGGTATAGAGCACACCAATAATACTGCTTATGTGCCGGCCACCGAAATAATCCATCACCAGGGCGGGCATCAGGGCGACGAACCCCCCGTAGAAGGTACCGAAGGTCAGGCCGAAAATGGCCAGTGGTACCAGGGTGTCCGATACCAGCCAGATCAGCAGGGTTATCGCCATTCCGGCAAAGGCGAGGATCAGCGCCAGCTGACGGCCGATGCGGTCAGCCACATTGCCCAGCAGGAAGCGCCCCACCGTACTGCCCACGCCCACCATACCCAGCAGGAAGGCCCCCTGACCGGCCGACATTCCCTGATCAGTCGCGAAGGGCACCAGGTGTACAAACGGCACGAACAGTCCGAACGAAGCAATCAGTCCGGCAAAGTACAGCGTCAGGAAAGGTCGTGACCGCACCGCAACCCGGAGCTCGGTGCCCTCGGAGGCACCAGACGCAGCAGTTGGCAGCGCGGGACCCCCATCTGGAGCCAGGCCTTTACTGCGGGGATCGTTGACGAACAGCAGTGCCATGGTGATGCCTACCAGGGCAGAGAGTATGCCCAGCGAGATATAGGCCGTACGCCAGCCAACAGTGCCAATCAGCAGCGCGGCCAGTATGGGCATCAAAAGGGTGCCGAATCCAATACCGCTGACAGCGAGACCCGAGGCAAACCCGCGCCTGCGGGCGAACCAGCGCTGAACCGTTCCCACCGACGGCACATAGGAACATCCGACCCCGAGACCCACACCGAGACCGTAGGCCAGGTAGACGTGTAGCAGGTTGTCTGCAAAACCTGCCAGCACCAGCCCCGCCGATACAAAGACCATACCTGCAATGGCCATGGGCCTGGTACCGAACCGGTCTGCCAGTGGCCCGGTGACTACCCCAAGGCTGAAATACAGGAATCCTGCCAGTGAAAATACCAGTGAAACGGCCCCGCGGGAGGCGCTGAACTCCTGCTGCAGGGCATCCACAAAGGCACTGAAACTGTAGGCGGCACCAAACCCCACAAAAGTGACCGCAAAGGCGGCGGCCACCACAAACCAGCCGTAAAATAGGGGCTTCCGGCCAGGGGATTCGTCGTCTAAAGAAGGGGCGTCAAAACCTGTCTTTTCGGTGGACATGGCAGAGTCACTTAATGGATAGCTTGTTGTTGTTTTTACCGGTTCATATTGGCCCCGGGCTGTAGATTGTGCAAGCTGTCCCGCAGGTGATGCCGCCCGTTAAGCTGCCATTGCATCGACAACCAATCTGGAGGATGAATATCCCGTGGTGAAAAGCCTGATTCTGATGATAGCAGTGGCGATACTGATCTGGCTGATTCGACCATGGGAGTCGCTGCCCCCCGAATGGAACCCTTGGGCACCCCTGGCGATGCATCACGAAATGACACCTGTGACCCGGTGGAAACTTAATGGGCTCAAGGATGACCGGGAGCATTGCCGGGCCTTGCTGGCCTCGGTACCCGAGGACCGGCTGGATCACCTGCCCCTGGAAGATTACACCCCGGTGGCAGAGTGCCCGCTTACCAACGTGGTCCGGGTTACCCGCACTGGCGTCACCTTCAACAACCGGTTTACCGCCTCATGTCCCCTGGTCGTGGCCTGGGTGATGTTTGAACAGCAACAGTTGCAGCCCCTGGCCAACGAACATGTGGGTTCAGCGCTGGTGCATATTGACCACTACGGCACCTTTGCTTGTCGCAACATCTACCACCGCGAGGACGCCCGGCGAAGCCAGCACGCCACCGCTTCGGCATTCGACGTGGCAGCCTTCCGGTTTGCCGACGGTACGAGAGTATCAGTGCTGGACGATTGGGATAACGATGATGAGCCGGCGAAAAAGGATTTCCTCAGGTCTACGCGCGACGCCGCGTGCGACTATTTCGGCACCGTCTTGGGCCCGGACTATAACCAGCCCCACGAAAACCACTTTCACTTTGATACCAGCACTTTCGGGGTCTGTCATTAGTGTCACGAGTGTCCCGTCTTGCTAACTCGTTGATCCGTTGCGCGATGCCTGGGTTGCCGTCGCAGACCCCGGGTTTCAGCTACCGGTATCGCCGTTTTTCTGCCCTCCGCATCCAGTACCAGGCGATGAACGCCACAATAGACACCGCAAGGATAATGATGGTTGCCAGGGCGTTGATTTTCGGCGACACACCCATCCGCACTGACGAGAACACCACCATGGGCAGTGTGGTGGCCCCCGGGCCGGAGACAAAGCTGGCGATGACCAGGTCGTCCAGGGACAGGGTGAAGGCCAGCAACCAGCCGGAGACCAGGGCCGGGGCGATCACCGGCAGGGTGATCACGAAGAAGGTCTTCAGCGGTGTGCAGCCCAGGTCCATGGCGGCTTCTTCCACCGAGCGGTCCACTTCCCGCAGGCGCGAGCTGACCACCACGGCCACATAGGCGCTGCAGAAGGTGGTGTGGGCAATCCAGATGGTGGCCATGCCCCGGTCCACCGGCCAGCCGATCAGCTGGGCCATGGCCACGAACAGCAGCAACAGCGATAGCCCGGTGATCACCTCCGGCATCACCAGCGGGGCGGTGATCATGCTGGACAGAAGGGTGCGTCCGCGCATACCCCGGAAGCGGGTCATCACGAAGGCGCACAGGGTGCCCAGGCACACGGCCATGCTGGCGGAGTAAAAGGCAATGCGCAGGCTCATCCACACCGCCGACAGGATCTGCTGGTCGCGGAACAGTTCGCCGTACCAGTGGGTGGAAAACCCGGCCCACACTGACACCAGCCGCGAGGCGTTGAACGAGTAAACGACCAGCACCATCATCGGCAGGTACAGGAACAGCAGGCCCAGCACCAGCATGGCTTTCGAGAAGCTGAGCTTACCCATGCTTTTCCATCTCCCGTGCCTGGAACCGGTGGAAGAACACGATGGGAATCAGCAGCAGGGCCAGCATAACGATGGCCAGCGCGGAGGCCACCGGCCAGTCGCGGTTGTTGAAGAACTCCTCCCACAGCACCTTGCCGATCATCAGGGTATCGGGCCCGCCCAGCAGCTCCGGAATCACGAACTCACCCACCGCCGGGATGAACACCAGCATGGCGCCGGCGATGATGCCGGCCTTCGAAAGCGGCAGGGTAATACGCCAGAAGGTGGTCAGGCTGCGACAGCCCAGGTCGGAGGCCGCCTCCAGCAGGCGCACATCCAGCTTCACCAGGTTGGTGTAGATGGGCAGCACCATGAACGGCAGGTAGGCGTACACAATGCCCAGTACCACCGCGAAGTTGGTGTTGAGCATACGCAGGGGCTCACTGATCACGCCGAGCCACAGCAACAGGCTGTTGAGCAGGCCCTGGTTACCGAGGATGCCCATCCAGGCATAGACCCGGATCAGGAACGAGGTCCAGGATGGCAGCATCACCATCAGCAGGAACACCAGTTGCCAGTGCCTTGGCGCCCGTGCCATGGCATAGGCCATGGGGTAGCCGATCAGCAGGCAGAACACGGTCGCCAGAAACGCGGTTTTCACCGAGCCCCAGTAGGCGGCGATGTACAGGCTGTCCGAGGCTAGGAACAGGTAGTTGCCCAGGTTGAGGACGATGGAAAAGGTATCGTCCACCCAGCGCACCACCGGCTCGTAGGGTGGAATGGCCATCACGGCGCTGGAGAAGCTGATTTTCAGCACCAGCGCAAAGGGCAGCAGGAAGAACAGCATCAGCCACAGGAAGGGGATGCCGAACACCACCCGGCGGTGGAACAGTACCGCTCGCACCCGCTCCATGACCGGGGTCGGAATCAGTTTCGGGATCACGGTCTCAGTTCCACAGCAATATCGGGCTGGAGGCTTCCCAGGACACGAAGACCTGATCCCCCCAGGTGGGCCGATCGCCGCGACGCTCCACATTGGCCATGGTGGCCTGTACCCGTTTACCACTGGCCAGCTTCACGTAATAGGAGGTGATGTCCCCCAGGTACGCGATGTTGTCCACGGTGCCCTGGCTCCAGTTGCTGTCGCCTTCGGGCCGGTCGGTGGTCAGGTAGATCTTCTCCGGGCGCAGGGCAACCAGGGTGTCGGTAGTTTCTGCCGGCGTGGTGACGCCCCGGTCGATGAATACCGGTGCGTCCAGCAACTCGCTGGTCAGCGTGATACTGTCCGCCTCGTCCGCCTGGATACTGGCCTCGAAGATATTCACCGAGCCGATAAACTCCGCCGTCATGCGGCTGTTGGGGCTTTCGTAGATATCAATGGGTGAGCCCACCTGGGCAATGCGGCCGTTGGCCATGATGGCAATGCGGCTGGCCATGGTCATGGCTTCTTCCTGGTCGTGGGTGACCATCAGGCAAGTGGCGCCAACCTTTTCCAGGATGTCTACCAGCTCGAGCTGCATCTCGGTGCGCAGTTTCTTGTCCAGTGCGCCCATGGGCTCGTCCAGCAACAGCAGTTTCGGGCGCTTGGCCAGCGAACGGGCCAGGGCCACCCGCTGCTGCTGCCCGCCGGAAAGCTGGTGGGGTTTGCGCGTGGCATAGGATTCCATCTTCACCAGCCGGAGCATGGCGGCTACCCGGTCGCCGATTTCGGCCTTTGGCAGCCGGTCCTGTTTCAGGCCCATGGCGATGTTCTGCGCCACCGTCATGTGGGGGAACAGGGCATAGGACTGGAACATCATGTTGGTAGGCCGCAGGTAGGGAGGCAGGTTGGTGATGTCCTGTCCATCCAGCACGATACGGCCGGCGTCGGGCTTTTCAAAGCCTGCCAGCATACGCAGCAAGGTTGACTTGCCAGAGCCGGAACCACCGAGCAGGGCGAAGATCTCGCCCCGGTGAATGTCCAGGCTGACGTTGTCCACCGCCAGCGTGCTGTCGAAGCTCTTGGAGATACCCTCGATGCTGAGTAACACCTCCACCTGGGCGGAGGTGTTGTTGCTCTCGGCCACCCTTAGCGTCCAGACTTCACGCTGGTCCAGGTGCGGGTCATCAGGCGCTGGGCGTCCTGGGGCCGGCCTTCCATCAGGTACAGCTTCTTCATCACCTCGTCGGTGGGGTAGATGCTGGTGTCGCTGAGGATCTCTTCATCGACAAACTCGTTGGCAGCGCTGTTGGGGTTGGCGTACCACACGTAGTTGGTGATGTCGGCGATGATTTCCGGACGCATCAGGAAGTTCATCAGCTTGTGGGCGTTCTCCACGTTGGGCGCACCAGCGGGGATGGTCATCATGTCAAACCACAGCACCGCGCCTTCTTTCGGGATGGTGTAGAGGATGACGTTGCCGTTGTTGGCTTCCTCGGCCCGGGCAGCGGCCTGCAGGATGTCGCCAGAGTAGCCGGCGGCCACGCACAGGTCACCATTGGCCAGGTCGGCAATGTAACGGGAGGAGTGGAAATAGGTGATGTTCGGGCGCACGGCCTTGATCACCTCGCCGCCCTTTTTGATGTCGTCGGCGTTGTTGCTGTTGGGGTCCAGGCCGACATAGGCCATGGCGGCCCGCACCATTTCCTCACCGGAATCCAGCATGGCAATGCCGCAGCCGCCGGCGGCCAGTTTGCCGGTCACTTCCGGGTCGAACACCAGGGCCCAGGAGTCGGTGGGAGCATCGTCACCCAGGATCTCCTGGATGCGGGCCTCGTTGTAGCCATAGCCATTGGTGCCCCACAGGTAGGGAATGGCGTACTGACTGCCCGGGTCGACCTTTTCCAGTTGCTTCATGAGGTCCGGGTTCAGGTGGGTCATGTTCGGCAATTTGTCGTGGTCCAGGGGCACAAAGGCCTGTGCGGAAATCTGCTTGGCCACGTAATGGTTGGAGGGTACCACCAGGTCATAGCCGGAACGGCCGGACAGCAAGGCCGCTTCCAGGATTTCGTTACTGTCGTAGACGTCGTAGATGACCTTGACGCCGGTCTCTTCGGTGAACTTCGCCAGGGTGTCCTCGGCGATGTAGTCCGACCAGTTGTAGACACGAACCTCGCCAGACGCAAGGGCGACAGAGGAACCAAGGGATACAGCAATAGCAGCCGCCAGGGCCGCGGGCTTACACAACTTCAACATGGGTGTTGTCCCTCACTGAAAGGGATGAAAGCAACGCGTGCCAGGGAGGGATTCCCTGATGCACACAGTGTTGTGCAGGTCTGCTGAGGGTGGCCTTTTGGCAGCCGGGGAAGGCGCCGGAGACTCCTTTAAGGCTTGTCCTGGAAACGGCGGTGGAGAACCGTCCGTATTCGCGCGATATGTATCACGAGTTTTTGCGGGGCGCTATTAAAACTTACATGCCCGGTATGGTGATTTGTGCTTATTCGAACAAAGTCACTGCGGCGATGCCGTTACCTCCGCTTGCGGCGGGGCCGACCCTTTGCGCCAGCGTATACATGGCCCTTCGGCTACGGCATATGCGTATCTTGCAAAAACACCCGGAACACAGGATAAAGAACGGTGAGACACGTCTGTGCCGGCTATTCCGCGCAGGTTGAGTGCAAGTTCCGAAAGGCTTTCCTATGGGTTCTGGTTCTGCGAGCGTCGAGGCTTTCCTCAAGGCGCATCCCGAGCTGCAGTTCGTCGACCTGCTGATTCCGGATATTAATGGCATTGTCCGCGGCAAAAGGGTGGATCCGTCGACCCTGGGCAAGGTATTCGAGCGGGGCATTGCCCTGCCGGCTTCCATCTTTGCCCTCAATATTCAGGGCACCACCGTGGAGGAAACCGGCCTGGGCCTGGATATCGGCGAGGCCGACCGGATCTGCCTGCCCATCGATGCCACCCTCACCATGGAACCCTGGCAGAAGCGGCCCACCGCTCAGCTGCTGCTGACCATGTATGAGCTCGATCGGTTAACCCCTTTCTTCGCCGACCCCCGGGTTGTGTTGCAGAATATTGTTGAACGTTTCGCCGACCTTGGCCTGACCCCCGTCGCCGCCTATGAAATGGAGTTCTACCTGATTGACCAGGAGAACCTGGCGGGCCGGCCCCAACCACCCAAGTCTCCGATTTCCGGCAAGCGTCCGGCGGGTACCCAGGCCTACTCCATCGATGACCTCGACGAGTACGCCGAGCTGCTGGCGGATGTGCTGGATGCGGCCCATGAGCAGGAACTGCCCGCCGATGCCCTGGTGGCCGAGTCGGCTCCCGGCCAGTTCGAGGTGAACCTGCACTATGTCAACGACGCGGTACGGGCCTGCGACCACGCCACCCTGCTCAAGCGCCTGATCAAGAACGTGGCCTACGACCATGAGATGGACACCACCTTCATGGCCAAGCCCTACCACAACCAGGCCGGCAGCGGCATGCACCTGCACGTGAGCCTGGTGGACCGGGACGGGCACAATGTCTTTGCCGGCGATGCCGAGCAGCCCAACGACATACTGCGCTGGGCGGTAGGCGGGCTGGTGGCCACCATGAACGATGCCATGGCGCTGTTCTGCCCCAACATCAACTCCTACCGCCGGTTCAGTCCAGAGTACTACGTGCCCAGCGCGCCCACCTGGGGTGTGGACAACCGCACCGCCTCCCTGCGCCTGCCCGGTGGTGAACCGGAGGCGTTGCGTATCGAACACCGGGTGGCGGGCGCCGACGCCAACCCCTACCTGTTGATGGCCGCGGTGCTGGCAGGCATCCATTACGGCATCACCAACCGCATTGAGCCGCCGCCCATGACCGTGGGCAACGCCCATGAACAGCACGAAGCCAGCCTGGTGAACAACCTGCGGGATGCGCTGCGGGAGCTGGGTCAGTCGAAAGTCATGGAGGGCTATCTGGGCCGCGACTTCCTGGACGTGTTCGTGGCCTGCAAGGAGCATGAGTTGAACGAGTTCGAGATGACCATCTCCGACCTGGAGTACCTCTGGTACCTCCACACGGTCTGATCAAGCCGGTTCATTCACAAACAAAAACGGCACCATGAGGGTGCCGTTTTTGGGTGCCAGGCCGGCTCAGTCCAGGGCGATCCAGGTAGCCTTCAGCTCCGTGTACTTGTCAAAGGCATGCAGTGACTTGTCACGACCGTTGCCGGACTGCTTGAAGCCGCCAAACGGGGCGGTCATATCGCCACCGTCATAGTGGTTGATCCAGACGCTGCCGGCACGCAGGGCCCTGGCTACCTTGTGGGCAGTGTTGAGGTTGGACGTCCACACTGCGGCTGCGAGGCCGTAGATGGAATCGTTGGCAATGGTGAGGGCCTCATCGACACTGTTGAAACCGATCACCGACAGCACCGGCCCGAAGATCTCTTCCGAAGCGATACGCATTGGGTTAAGTACGCCGTCAAAGACCGTCGGTTCGACGAACAGGCCACCGGTGTCTTCCATGATTCGTTTGCCGCCCTGTACCAGTTTCGCTCCCTCTGCCTGCCCGATACTGATGTACCCAATAACACGGTCCAGCTGGGCCTGATCGACAATCGCGCCACAGGTGGTGGCCGGGTCCAGTGGATGGCCCGGGTGCCAGCTTTTCAGGGCGTCGCAGACCATGTGCACGAACTCATCGCGAATGCTCTCCTGAACCAGCAGCCGGCTGCCAGCGGTGCATACTTCGCCCTGGTTGAAGGCAATGGCACTGGCGGCTTCGGCAGCGGCCTTCTTCAGGTCCGGCGCATCGGCAAAGACGATGTTGGGGCTTTTGCCGCCGGCTTCCAGCCAAACCCGTTTCATATTGGACTGACCGGCATAGATCATCAGCTGTTTGGCGACGTTGGTGGAGCCGGTGAATACCAGGCAATCCACATCCATATGCAACGCCAGGGCCTTGCCCACGGTATGACCGAAGCCGGGCAGCACGTTGAATACGCCGGCGGGAATACCGGCTTCCTCCGCCAGTGCCGCCAGGCGGATGGCAGTCAGCGGGGATTTTTCCGAGGGCTTGAGGATCACCGAATTGCCGGTAGCCAGGGCCGGCGCGATCTTCCAGGACGCCATGATCATGGGGAAGTTCCAGGGCACGATGGCGGCCACCACGCCCACGGGCTCCCTGGAGATCATCCCGATCTGGTCATGGGGAGTGGCGGCCAGCTCGCCGTAGACCTTGTCGATGGCTTCGGCGGTCCAGCGAATGGCACGGGCCGTGGCGGGCACATCCACCGCCCGTGAATGGGCGATTGGTTTGCCCATGTCCAGGGTTTCCAGCAGCGCCAGTTCGTCGCCGTTGGCTTCGATCAGCTCCGCGAAACGAATCAGCACACGTTTGCGTTCCGTGGGCGCGAGCCGGCTCCAGCCACCCTGCTCGAAGGCCTGACGGGCGGCAATGACAGCCTGCTCCGCGTCGGCCTGGTCACAGCTGGCTACCTGAGCCAGCTGCCGGCCGTCTACCGGGCTGATGCAGGGGAAAGTTTCACCGCTAACCGCCCATTGGCTGGCACCGTTGATGTAGGCGCGGCCTTCAAACCTCAATTGGTCAGCGAGCTGTTGCCATTGTTGCCGGGTGACGGGTGTGGATGTGTCAGACATGGTAGCCTCATAGGCATTGGGAACGGGTGATATCTGGCGAACTATCGGGTTTCCTTACGGTGCCTGCTATAGGTAGAAGAACGTGTCTTCCCGCTTGCCCAGCGCTGGCATAGACTTGCGGCAATATCGTCCCTGATGGCGCTGATCCATGACCCACTTCCCTCCGGTTCCCTCCTATTACGCCGCTTCTGCCAATCCCGCGCCGCAACGCCCTTCGCTCAGGGGTAGCTGCGAGGCGGATGTCTGTGTGGTGGGTGCTGGTTATACCGGCCTGTCCACGGCATTGTTCCTGGCGGAAGCGGGCTTCAGGGTGGTGGTGCTGGAGGCAGCCACAGTGGCATGGGGCGCGTCCGGTCGTAACGGCGGCCAGATCGTTAACAGCTTCAGCCGCGACCTGGACACCATCGAGCGCCAGACTACTGCGGACCACCTGAAGCTGCTGGCCGGAATGGCGTTTGAAGGCGGCCAGATCATTCGTGAGCGGGTGCGTCATTACGATATCAACTGTGACCTGAAGGACGGGGGAATCTTCGCTGCCCTCAATCCACGTCAGCAAAAGCACCTGGAATCCCAGCAAGCCCTGTGGCGCCGGTTTGGCCATGACCAGCTGGAGCTGCTGGACCGGGACGGCATCCGCACCCGGGTGGGCACCGATCGCTATGTAGGCGGCGCCATCGATCACTCCGGTGGCCATATCCACCCGTTAAACCTGGCCTTGGGCGAGGCAGCCGCGCTGGAGTCGCTGGGCGGCGTCATCCACGAGCATTCCGAAGTGACCGAAATTCGCCACGGTCAGCCAGCCATCGTGCAAACCGCCAACGGGGAAGTGAGCGCCCGCTTCGTGGTACTGGCCGGCAACGCCTACCTTGGCGGCCTGGTGCCGGAACTGGGCGCCAAATCCATGCCCTGCGGCTCCCAGATCATCGCCACGGAACCCCTGGATGAGGCACTTGCCAGGAGCCTGCTACCCCACGATGACTGTGTGGAAGACTGCAACTACCTGCTGGACTACTTCCGGCTGTCTGGCGACAGACGGCTGATCTACGGTGGCGGCGTGGTCTACGGTGCCCGTGACCCGGCCAATATCGAGCGGCTGATCCGCCCCAATATGCTGAAGACCTTCCCTGAGCTGGCCCACGTCAAGGTGGACTACGGCTGGACCGGCAACTTCCTGCTGACCCTGTCACGACTGCCCCAGATGGGCCGCCTGCATGACAATGTGTTCTATTCCCAGGGCTGCTCCGGCCATGGTGTCACATTCACCCATGTGGCGGGCAAGGCCCTGGCGCTGGCCATCCAGGGCCAGGCGGATCGTTTTGATGCCTTCGCCAGTCTTCCCCATTACCCGTTCCCGGGGGGACGGCTGTTCCGGGTACCGTTCACCGCCATTGGTGCCTGGTACTATGCAATGCGGGACCGGTTGGGGGTGTAAGGGGGGCTGTGGGCAGATAAACCGGGCCCGGTGGTTTATCCTTGTCGCACATTCCGGCCCGGTCATGGCCGGGTCTTCCTGGAACCAAGGAGCCCCCGATGAGCAACCTTCCCCAACTGACTGATGCCCTGCTGACCCTCGAAGACCGTGTCGCGGTGCTGACCCTGAACCGTCATGATCTGCGCAACGCACTGACCGGTTCCAACCTGATTGACGATCTTGTCGCCACCGCCGACTGGGTGAACCATTGTGACGACGTCTCTGTGCTGGTCATTACCGGTGCGGGCTCGGCATTCAGCGCCGGTGGTAATGTCCGCGACATGGCGGAGCGGGGCGGTGACTTTGCTGGTGATGTGGCCGAATGCTCGGACCGGTACCGCAAGGGTATCCAGCGTATTCCCCTGGCCCTGCAGGCGGTGGAAGTGCCTATTATTGCTGCCGTTAATGGGCCGGCTATTGGTGCCGGCTTTGACCTGGCCAACATGGCCGACGTGCGCATTGCGTCCGAGAAGGCGAAGTTTGGCGAGACCTTCCTCAACCTGGGCATTATCCCCGGCGATGGCGGTGCCTGGTTCATGCAGCGCCTGATTGGCTACCAGCGTGCCTTCGAGTTGACCCTCACAGGCCGTGTGGTGGAAGCAAAAGAGGCCAAGGAGCTGGGTATCGCGCTGGAAGTGGTGCCTGCTGACGAGTTGATGCCCACGACCATGAAGATGGCTACTCGCATCGCCAGCCAGCCGCCGAAAGCTACCCGCCTGACCAAGCGCCTGATGAAAATGGCCCAGCGCATGGAGCTGAAGGACTTCCTGGACCTGTGTTCCGTCTTCCAGGGCATGTGCCACAACGAACCGGAACACCTGGACGCAGTGAACCGCATGCTGGAGTCCATGGCGAAGAAGTAAGTCACGGGCGGGACGTCCGGGTGGATTCTGGTAACCTGTCGTTTTACCAGACCTCCACAATAACAAGGACAACCCATGACTGAAGCGCTTTTTCAGCGAGACGGCGACCTGTATCTGCCAACGCCCGCCTGCGGCAGCCCCTGGAGCCCGGGGCAACTGCATGGTGGGCCGGTGGTCGGGCTGATGGCCCATGCTGTGGAACAGGCGTCGGACAATAATGATCTGCACCTGTCACGACTCACCGTGGACCTGCTGCGAGCTGTCCCCAACGCTCCATTGACGGTGACTACCCGCCTGGTGCGCGGCGGCAAACGGCTGCAGATCCTGGAGGCGTCGTTATTAGCCGGGGAGGCCGAGGTGACCCGGGCGAGTGCGCTGTTTCTCGAGAACCGACCGGTTACTGTACCGGAACAGGGGCAATTTCAACCAACAGAGCTGGAGCCTCCGTCCTGGCCAGTGGAGGCCAGCATTGCCGAAGCCGGTGGCTGGCAGAACCGTTATTCACCAGTGGGCCTGCATAGTACGGCCAAGGCCGTGGTTATCGAAGGCGTTGATGGCAGCGGTCAGGGCGTGGCCTGGCTGAAACTACCGCTGCCGCTGGTCCAGGGTGTGGAAACCAGTCCTACCGTTATGGCGGCCACACTCTGTGATTTCGGCAATGGCGTCGGTCAGCTGAACCTGTCCAGCGAGCTGGGCTGTATCAATACAGACGTCACCCTCTACCTTCATCGGAGCCCGGTGGGCGAATGGTTGGGGCTGGATGCCCGCAGCCGGATGCAGGACACCGGTGTTGGCCTGGTGGAAACGACGCTGTTTGATCGCCAGGGGCCGGTGGGCAAGATACTGCAGGCGATCATTACCATGAAGGCGCCCGGTTAGATTCACTGGTCCACCAGCTCGGCCAGGGTTTCACCCATAAGCCGGTAGCCGCTTTCACCTGGATGATAGCCATCGGCCGCCAACAACCCGGAATCGGTGACGGCCGGGTAGCCGAGGTGGACGAAGGCTTCCGGCTGCGTCCGGGCAAGCGCCCGGTAGACACCATCCAGCTGCCGTGCCCGCCAGCCCATGACCTGCCGCAATGGCGATGGAAGGGCGGTGAAGCGGTGCATGGGTGGTACGCTCAGTAATCCCAGTGGTGAATCGTAGCGATTGCGCAGCTGCTCGCCCAGGGTCACCAATTGCTGCCGGAACCGGCTGCGGGGTGTCAGGGCTGTGGTGTCATTCACCCCCATGCTCAGCAGGACCAGGTCCGCCTCGGGCAGGGTGTCCATATCCAGCTGTGCCATCAGTTCGGCGAGGGTGGCGCCATTAATGCCGAAGGTATGCCACGCCGTGACCCGCCTGGTGCGTTCATGCAGCCGTCTCGCGAGCTGACTGGCCAGTCCCTGGTTGTGGGTTTGCACGCCAACCCCGGCGGCGGTGGATTCGCCGATCACCAGTACGCGCCTCTCAGGAATGCCTTCCCCGTACTGCCCGAAAGGCTCTCCGCTGGCCTCCGGTAGCCTCACCGTATTGCGTCGCGCCTGTTTGCCCTGATAGATGAGCACGGGTGACAGGCCAGCAGTGGTCAGCCAGAAGGGCAGGTGCATGATGGTGTCCCCGTGAACGAATGATGAGATTGCCCTGGAAGAATGCTATGGGTGCGGCGTCAGATCAAGCGTAAGGGCAGGGTTGCTGTCGCTTGTAAAGCGTGTCATCCACACCCCGCGAGCGGGCCATGGATGACACGCCCGCGCCTACGCGCCGGTCATCGCCGGGGCGGAGGTATCCCGGAACGTCGCCTGCAGGCGGGCTACCAGCTTCGACACCCTGTGATTCGCGTCTGCCACAGAGGCAGCCAGCAGTTCGCCACCGGCCTCCTGGTTCTCCACTGCGATACGATGGATACGGGTTATGCCGATAAATTCCAGCACCGTGGTCAGTCCCGGCTCCAGGTGGTTCATGTGAGCCAGCTCACCGCCAGGCTCAAAGCCGTCACCGCCCCGAGAGGCGAGGATCACTGCATGGCGGGGCCGGTCGGCCAACAGTGGCGTGAACGGGTCCTCTGGCGTGGTCGGGTCGTAGTCCACGGTGCGCCCCATGCGTACCACCAGGTCCACCCACGCCTTCAGCGCTGCAGGCATGCCGAAGTTGTACAGTGGCGCGCCGATAACCAGAATGTCCGCCGCAACCAGTTCGTCGATCAGTTCGTCGCTTTCCGCCAGGATGCCGGACATCCAGGGCTGCTGATGCTCCGGCGGCGTAAAGGCGGACGCAATCCAGTCATGGCTGACAAAAGAGGGCGGCCTCAGGCCGATGTCCCGGTGGGTACTGGTGTCCTCCGGGCATTGGGCACGCCATTCAGTGACGAATTGGTGGGTCAGTGAGCGGCTGTGGGATCCATGTTCGTCTTTGCCGGCCAGGCCTGGGCGGGCGCTGGCGTCCAGTTGCAGTATATGGGTCATGTCGGGCTCCATGTTATAAACTGAATTCATCTGTAGTTGACAGCGAGTTCAGCCTATCTCCATGCTTGACAGGCCGACAAACGACGATTTTTTCTACTTACAGATGAGTTAAATTCATTCATGAGTGCCCGCCGACTCCCCCCCTGTCCGCCCTGCGGGCCTTTGAGGCCGCAGCCCGCCATGAGAGTGCCAAGCAGGCCGCCCAGGAGCTGTCGGTGACCGCGACCGCCATAAGCCACCAGATCCGGGTCCTGGAAGAGGCATTGGGCATCGCCCTCTTCGTTCGTAAGCCCCGGCAACTGGAGCTGACACAGCAGGGTCGGGAACTGCAAGAGGCACTGGAAGCGGCCTTTGACAATATCGCTGGTGTGGTTGAGCGCCTGAAGTCCGTGCCCACCCGCCGGACGGTTACCCTCTCCACTACTCCGGCCATTGCCTCACGCTGGCTGCTGTCCTGGGTGTGCCTGTTGCGGGATTCCCATCCTGATATCGACCTTCGAATTCACGCCAGCCACGAGCCAGCACCCCTTGACGGAGTGACGGCAGACATGGCTATTCGATACGGCGACGGCCGCTGGCCTGGTCTGGTGTCGGAGAAACTGATCGACAACACCTTTGTGCCAGCCTGCAGCCCGCACCTGAACCTCACAGAGGCGGCCGACCTGCCGCGGCACCCGTTGATCCACTTCCGGCCCCAGAACATCGTGGTCACCCCAATGGACTGGGCAGGCTGGCAGAAGCAGGCGAAAGTGCCCGGGCTGGATGTCCGCGCCGGGTTGGTATTTTCCGATGAGACCCATGTTATCTCGGCTGCTATTGGTGGCCAGGGAGTGGCGTTGATTGGCCGCGAACTCATTGAGGATGAGTTGAAGGAGGGCCGGCTGGTGCAACCTTTTGGCCCTGAACTGCCAGGCAAACCCTTCCACCTCGTCTACCCGGAAAGCCGCCGTGATGAGCTCACTATCCGCGCTGTCCGGGACTGGGTCATGACGGTGCCGGGAGGCCTGTGCCCGGAGACGCAGGGAGCCTGAATGACCAATCACTTGCTCAAATAATGAATGTGGACTAATTTTCAACACCAGATCTCGCTTCGTGCGGGTCAGGGTTAATGAGGATTACGCGTTCTGCTGTGAGCTTTTCAGCAGCCATTCGGATTCGGTCCCTGGCTGGCCCGCTTGCCGGATGTTGAGGCGTTCCACTCCCGCACGGAAGAGCAGGAAAACTACGGAGGCCTCGGAGGCGGCAAGGGGCCGCTTGCGAAGGCCGGAGTCAAACGATGTCAAATGTTCAGAACGATACCACTGCGGTCGCCAGTGCGGCCTCGCTCACTATTGGTGGGCTTTTTTGCCACCAGGCTCGTTACCACCCCCGCCGTGTGGCCCTGCAGGACGCCAATGGCGAGTACACCTACGGGGAAGTCAACGAGCGTGTGAACCGCCTGGCCAACTGGCTGGCAGCGCGTGGGCTGAGCCGTGGGGAACGGGTGGCGGTGCTGTCCGAGAACCGTATCGAATACCTGGAAGCGATGCTGGCCGCGGCCAAGCTGGGCGCCATAGTCGCGGCTCAGAACTGGCGTCTGGCTGCAGGCGAGCTTGAGCACTGCATCCGGCTTACCGAGCCGCGAATAATGCTCGTCTCAGAGCGGCACGCGCCGGTGCTCGCGGATGTAAACCACGACGTTACTACCGTTCTGCGATTCGGCCAGGATTACGAGTCGGCGCTGGCTGGGGCGTCCATCGCAGAGCCGCCGAACGCTGCCCAGGGGGAGGACGGTCTGCTGATCCTGTACACCAGCGGAACCACCGGGCTGCCCAAGGGAGCGTTGATCAGTCACCGTGCCGAGATTGCCCGTGGCCAGACGTTCTATATTGATCACGAAATCGAACGGGAGGACGCTTTCGTCGCCTGGGCGCCGCTGTTCCACATGGTGTCTACTGACCTGTCATTGGCCGCACTGTGCCGCGGCAGCAAGGTAATCGTGCAGGATGGTTACGATCCGGACGCACTGGCCGCCGTGGTCGGTCGGGAACGAATCGGCTGGCTGGTGCTGATGCCGGGCATGATCGAGTCTTTCATAGAGGCCATGGGACGTGGCGGTATACAGCCGTCGGGTGTGAAGTCCTGCGGCTGTATGGCTGACCTGGTGCCGCTGCACCAGATCGCCGAAGTCACCCGGCTTCTGGATGCACCTTACGTTAACAGTTTTGGCTCCACAGAGACCGGCTCGGGGCCGGCCACCGCCGGGCTCATCGCCCCGGGCACGGTCGCGAAAAACTTGTCCAAGGTACAGAGCTCTTATTGTGAGGTCCGCCTGGTTGACGCCGATGACCAGGAGGTGCCGGATGGCGAACCCGGGGAACTGGCCATCCGCGGCCCTTCACTGTTCAGCGGTTACTGGCAAGCGCCGGAGGTGAACGCCAGGGATTTCCGGGGTGGCTGGTTCCACATGGGAGACATGTTCGTGCGCAATCCGGACGGAACGCTGGACTTCGTGGACCGACGCAAGTACCTGATCAAGTCCGGCGGTGAGAACATCTATCCGGCCGAAATTGAACGTGTTCTGCTCGCCGATGCCCGCATTGCCGACGCGGTGGTGGTGCGCACGCCGGATGCCCGTTGGGGAGAAGTGCCGGTAGCCTTCGTCGTGCCAGCCGTCGACCATCTGACGGAGGATGACGTTCTGGCGTGCTGTCGTGGCCAGATCGCTGGTTACAAGATGCCCAAGGGTGTCCGTTTCGTGACTGACGCTGATCTGCCACGCAGCACCACGGGCAAGATCAAGCGCCATGAGCTGGAGGCGCAACTGAAAAAGCCCGAGGCTGTCTGAACGCCGCCACGTTTTCGCAGCTGATTCGCCGGGGCGCGATCACCTTTGCCCCGGCCTGTTACCGAAGATCCTGTCCGGCAGTGTTCCTAACCTGCCGAAAATCGCTCAACGACTGACAGCGCCTGGTCTTTGAGCTCCACCACAACCACTGTCTGCAACTTCTCCAGCTGACTCTGTAACATCCCGATAGGCCGGTTGCCTTCCAGGGTGAGGGCGATATCCAGCGAATCACCGACGTTTTCCATGGCCATTTTTGCAATGCGGAAACCGCGAACCCGCACCACCTGGCACAGGCGTTCCAGGGCGGCGACTTCCGGGGTCATGCGGCAGTGAATCTGGTAGCTGGCGGCCGGTGGCTGAGGGTTCATGCTACGTACTCCTTGTTGCTTCGTGGGCGATGGGTTTCATCGATCATGTCGGTGTTGCCGGCGCCGGGTTTTACAATGGGCCAGACGTTTTCTTCCCGGGCGATCGCGACGTGCAGCAGCATCGGGCCCTGGTAGGCCAGCAGGGTTTCGATGCCACGGCGGACCTGGTCACTGCGGTTGATGTGCAAGGCGTGGATATCGAATGCCTTCGCCATGGTCAGGAAGTCCGGGTTGTCGTCCAGGTCGATCTGGCTTTCCCGATTGTTGTAGAACAGCTCCTGCTGCTGCCGGACCATGCCCAGGCACTGGTTATCCAGGATGATGATCTTCACCGGCAGCTGGTAACGGCGGATGGTAGCCAGCTCCTGGGCGTTCATCATGAACGAGCCGTCGCCGGTGACGTTGATCACCGTGCTGGCCCGGTTGGCAAACTGTGCACCGATGGCTGCCGGCAGGCCAAATCCCATGGTGCCCAGGCCGCCACTGGTCAGGTGATGGCGGGGATGGTCAAAGTCATAGTACTGGGCGACCCACATCTGGTGCTGGCCAACGTCGCAGGCAATAACCGTGTCGTCGGCGGTGATGCGGGAGAGCTGGCGAATAAACGCCGGGCCATGGATGGGGGCGTAGGGGTCGTCGTTATCCGCTGCATGGAAGCCACCGGTGGTGTGCCAGTGGCGGCAGGTTTGCTGCCAGTCGCTGATAGCCAGGGGTGACGTTTGGACTTCCCCCGTGAGAGCCCGCAGAATCGTTGTCAGATCACCCATAAGGGTAAGATCCGCAGGCCGCAGTTTGTTGAACTCGGCGGCATCGGCGTCGATATGAATGGTCCTGGCACTGGGAGCAAATGCCTCCAGCTTGCCCGTGGCCCGGTCATCCAGGCGGGCGCCGATCACCAACAGGAGATCGCACTCAGCGACTGCCCGGTTGGCCGCCCGGGAGCCGTGCATGCCCAGCATGCCCAGATCGTTCGGTGCCCGCTTGCCGGCGTTACCCAGTCCCTTGAGGGTGGTCACACCGGGTAGGCCAGAGGCCTCCGTAAAGGCCCGGAAGGCGTCTTCCGCATGGGCCAGTGAGATGCCGCCCCCGCTGTATAACAGGGGTCGCTGACTGGCCTTGAGCATTGCCATTACCCGGGAGGCGTCAACAACCTCATCGACACCCGGGGTCCCATGAACGGCCGGCGCAGGGCCGACCTCTGCCAGCAGGATATCCTTCGGAATGTCGATCCAGACCGGGCCGGGACGCCCTTCGCTCGCCAGTTTGAAGGCTTCCTCCAGCACGCCCGGAAGTTCGTCGGCCTGCTCCACCAGGTAGCTGTGTTTTACGATACCCAGGGCCATGCCCAGCATGTCCGTTTCCTGGAAGGCATCGGTGCCGATCAGGGCGGAAGGCACCTGACCGGTGATAACCACCATGGGAACCGAGTCCCGGTGGGCATTGGCCACACCGGTTATGAGGTTGGTGGCACCAGGGCCGGAGGTGGCAATGCATACGCCGGTCCTGCCGCTCGCACGGGCATAGCCGTCGGCGGCGAGGGCGCAGGCCTGTTCGTGGCGGCACAGCACATGCTCCACCACTGCATCGTCCACCAGGGCATCGTATAGCGGCATGATACAGCCGCCGGGGTAGCCGAAAACCGTGTCGATGTGGTGGCGGTGGAATGCCTCCAGGATGTGCTGTGCGCCGTTCATGGTGTCTTCCCTTTGCTTTTTCAGGTGCAAAAAAAAGCCCCCGGAACCTTTCGGTGCCGGGGGCCTTGGTGTTCGTCTGGTCTGTCAGTCAGTCAACCGTCTGTCCACGCAAAAGCCCCCGGATGGCACCACGACCACCAGGACTAGCTTCACGATTACGACAACGGCGTTCAGATTCATGGGTATGGAAATCGATCTGTTTGACAGTAGATCTGAATCTAACGCGGCCGGAGCCATTGCGCAAGCCTTTTGGTCATTCGGCGCAAACGGACCCTGTCTGTTGCCGGTATTACGCAACCGTAAGGGCGCTGGGCACAAACGCGCCATGGCCACTGCTAGGCTGAACGGGAGAACGTGATTGGTTTATCCGGTATCGGCGGGCAACGCCGAGGAGGGAGCTCGAATGGAGAATGTGAGTCCAGGCAAGACAGCCCAGCTCTATCGCATGGTGATGGCGGAACATCTCTGCCCGTTCGGGATGAAGAGCAAGTTCCTGCTCGAGCGAAAGGGCTATACGGTGGAAGACCACCCTCTCACCAGCCGGGATGAAGTGGACCGGTTCCAGGACGGGCATAACGTGGATACCACGCCCCAGACCTTTATCGATGGCCAGCGTATCGGCGGCTATGACGAACTGAGGGTCCACTTTGGCCTCGACGATCCGGATGACGACACCAGCTATCAGCCCGTCATCGCGATATTCGGAACTGCGTTGCTGATGGCCATTGGCATTATGTGGTTCTTCGACCATGCCGTTTTTTCCCTGATGACCGTCGAGAAATTCGTCGCCATAGCGATGATCCTGCTGGGGTTGCAGAAACTGCAGGACGTGGAAAGCTTCAGCACCATGTTCCTCAACTATGATCTGCTGGCACAGAAACAGGTGGCTTACGGTTATCTGTATCCGTTTGGCGAGACCCTTGCGGGCATTCTGATGATGGCCGGGGCTTTGGTCTGGCTGGCAGCCCCCGTTGCACTATTTATCGGCACGGTAGGGGCTTTTTCGGTGTTCAAGGCTGTGTATATCGACCGGCGGGAACTCAAATGTGCCTGCGTGGGCGGCAACAGCAACGTGCCCCTGGGGTTTGTCTCGCTGACGGAGAACCTGATCATGATAGCCATGGGGTTGTGGATGCCGTTGCGGATGTACGTGATGTGAATCGGCCGCTGTCCCGGCCATGCAGCCGTAGGAGAACCTCGCAGGGATGGTATAAGCTGGAGGGCGTCTGTTGCTGACCGAAGCGCGAGGTGTCCCGGTTGAAAACTGTGGTGGTGCTGATGGTACTGGCCGGCTTGCTGGCTGCTGGCGTGGCCGGGTGGCATGAGCCCGAGCCCCTGGAAGAAAGACTCGTCCGGATACAGGCGCAGGAATCCCTGCCGGGTATCACCGGAGTGGAAGATTTGCCGGTGGAGTTGCAGGCGGCCCTGCTGGACCTGTCTGACGATCCCCTGGTGTCGCTGAAAGCGAGGGGAGCGGTGCTGCGGTATCCGGACCTGGCCGCGCAGGTGTTCCCGTTGTACGCCTCGGAGCCGGAGTTCCGGGATATCCTGGGCCGATATGGTGAAGCCGTGCTGCCGCCGGTGGCACACTTTATCGACAACCCGGTGGCGACCATTGAAACCATGAATACCCTGTCCCGGCACTATGACCAGATAAGGGAATTTGTCGGAAGTTTTCAGCCTTCCCGCACCGAGAGCGCCACGCCTGTTGAGCCAGAACAGGATGAACCCGCTCCGGAACTGACCCCGGAACAGCGTGGCTGGTATGCCGTGAACTTTATTGAAGCCGAGGGCCATGGCTTTCTCGGCCAGTTCGAAGTAGCGGATGATGGTTCGGTTCACTGGATCCAGACCGAGCGTATCACCGAAGGCGTCACTGATTTTTTTACCAGCGGTATCCGTACCCTGGAGACCCGTCAACGCACCGGCGAGGAAATCCGCTTGTCTGACATTGGCTGGGCATCGGTGGACGTGCTGGTATTTGCCAGCGCGGTAAAGGTACTACGCGCCGGCCGGGCCGCGGCAGCCACCACGCGAGGGGCCGGGTTATCGACCCGCTCCGCCGCGCTGGCGGCGCGGGTGACCGGTGCCGGAAGAATGGTCCTGCGCAGTGCCCGTTATGCCCGTTGGCCGCTGGTCATCGGCGCCGGCTACCTGGTGATCCGCCATCCGGTGGTAATCAGCGATGTGCTGGCCGAAATTGCCCGGGTTGCGGGCCTGCCCACCTGGCTGGTGCAGTGGGCAGGCTGGATGCTGATCCTGTTGCCGGTGCTGATCCTGCTCCGCTGGCTGATGTTGCCACTGGCGGCGCTGTTGCGGGCGCTGGTGCCTGTATTGCTGTGGCTTGGCGGCCGAGGGCATCGGGCCGGCAGTCTGCGCGAGCGGGCCTGGTGAGTATGGCGAATGACACAGCGGGCCGTGGCTCCGTTGTGTCCCGGTGGACGCAGAGGGAGAGCACTGGCCCATGCTGAACGGAATCTGGCTCGGCTTCTTCCTGGCCGCCTTTGCAGCTGCGCTGTGGCAGTGGCTGGGGCATAACGACCCGGAAGTGTTCAGCCGGCTGGTGACCGCGCTGTTTGATATGGCCGAACTCAGCGTGGAGATTGTACTGGTGCTGGCCGGCACCATGACCCTGTGGCTGGGGTTCCTCGCCATCGCTGAAAAAGCCGGCCTGGTGGACGTGCTCGCGCGGTTGCTGGACCCCCTGTTCCGGCGCCTGATGCCGGAAGTGCCCAGCGGACACCCGGCCATGGGCCACATCACCATGAACTTCGCGGCCAACGTGCTGGGCCTGGATAACGCCGCCACGCCCATCGGCATCAAGGCCATGCATTCCCTGCAGGAACTCAACCCCAGCAAGGATACCGCCAGCAACGCCCAGATCCTGTTCCTGGTGTTGAACACGTCCTCCCTTACCCTGCTGCCGGTGACCATTTTCATGTACCGGGCCCAGCAGGGCGCGGCCGAACCCACGGCCGTCTTCCTGCCCATTCTGCTGGCCACGTCGGCCTCCAGCCTGGTGGGGTTGCTGACTGTGTCCCTGGTGCAGAGGCTGAAGCTCTGGCACCCGGTAGTGCTGGCCTACCTGGTAGGTGGCGCTGCCGCCCTTGGCCTGCTGCTGACCACACTGGCAGGCATGTCTGCCCAGGCCCTGGAGGCCACTTCGACCCTGGTGGGCAACCTTACCCTGTTCGGGATTGTGGTGGGCTTCCTCGCCATCGCGGCGCTGCGCCGGGTGAACGTGTACGACGCCTTTGTCGAAGGCGCCAGGGAGGGGCTTCAGGTGGCCCTCAGCCTGCTGCCCTATCTCGTGGCCATGCTGGTAGCGGTGGGGGTTTTACGGGCCAGTGGGGTGCTGGAGGCGGGGCTGGACGGCTTCCGCTGGCTGGCAGACGCACTGGGTTGGGACACCCGGTTCGTTGATGCCCTGCCCACGGCGTTTATAAAGCCGCTGTCCGGTAGTGGTGCCCGGGCCATGATGATCGAAACCATGGATAACTTCGGTGTGGACAGCTTTCCGGCCCTGATGGCAGCCACCATGCAGGGCAGTACCGAGACAACCTTCTACGTTCTGGCGGTTTACTTCGGCGCGGTGGGTATCCGTCGTATCCGTCATGGTCTGGCCTGTGCCCTGCTGGCGGACCTGGCAGGCATCGTGACTGCCATTGGCGTCTGTTACTGGTTCTTTGGTTAGCCAAAACCGGATTGATAGCCGAAATTCCGGACTTTTAACCAGTATTTCCCGCGCGTTTTATTGCCATTCCGTCACTTGGACTGTTGCGACCCCGTTGCTAGGTTTATTGATAACGTGATCGGCATCACATATCACGTTGCCTGGTCCGGCCCCTGGCGGTCGGCCCTTTCCCAGGAGTTTATGGAATAAGGAGTTCACTATGAAACGCACACGTCTGGTTCGCGCAATGGGCATTTCCCTGATCGCCGGTTCAATGGCATTTGGTCTGTCCGCACAGGCAGCCCAGGGGCTCTACTCTGCGGATGAATTGATGGATGCCGACGTTTATGACAGTAATGGCGAGGAAATCGGCGAAGTGGAGGACATCCTCATGAGTGATGATATGTCCGTTCATTCACTGGTCATCAAAACCGGCGATGTGCTGGGTCTCGGCGGCCGTGACGTGGTTGCCGAGCGTGGCAGCTTTACCGTTCGCCTGGAGCAGGACGACAAGGATGACGACGAATTCGATGACCAGGACTACGAGGTCCACATGGCGTCTACCAAGGACGAGGTGAAGTCGCTGCCGGAATACGACGAAAGCTGGTGGAATCAGACTCGCCAGGGGCTGAGGCAGGCCTGGGAGAACACCAAGGAAACCAGCCGCAGTGCCTGGGAAGACACCAAGCAGGCTACCTCTTCCGCCTGGCATAATGTGAAGGAAGGCGCTGAAAAAATGTCTGATCGCGCCGAAGACGCAGTCGATAACTGATTCGGCCATTCACGGGGGAGCAGGGCTCCCCCGGTTCACCTCACCCTGCCGCAGCTGCTCCTGCTGGCTTCTGGTATCTACGACGTTTGGAGTAGTGGCTGTAACGGTGACACTGGTCTAGATTTATCCTGATCCATTGATTGATAAAGACAACAATCCGATCAGGGAAGGACCCGACCATGACCAGAACCTCCGTCTTCAGATCTGCTACTGCACTTCTCGCTGCTGCCACCCTTGGCCTGTCCATGACGGCCCAGGCGGAAGGCAAGTACATTATGGGTACGGCCACCACCGGTGGCACCTATTACCCCGTGGGGGTGGCTATCTCCACATTGATCAAGGTAAAGCTTGAACCCACGGAGAATATCTCCGTTTCTGCCATCAGCTCCGCCGGCTCCGGTGAGAACCTCAAGCTGATGGATGAGGACCAGGCTCAGTTCAGCATCCTCCAGGGGCTCTATGGTGCCTGGGCGTGGGATGGAACCGACCCGGTACCCAAGGCCTATAAAAATGTTCGTTCCGTGTCGATGCTGTGGCAGAACGTGGAGCACTTTGTGGTTCGCAGTGAACATGCGGACACAGGCACCATCGAGGATATGAAGAATCTCTACGGAGAGACCTTCTCCATTGGTGCCCGTAACTCGGGCACCGAGGGTTCGGGGCGCTTCATTCTGGGCAAGGTAGGCGTTGACCTGGATGAGATTGAAATGGCTTACATGGGCTACGGCCCGAGCGCCGACTCGCTGCAGAATGGCAATATCGATGGCATGAACATTCCCGCCGGCGTGCCGGCCTCTGCGGTTACTCGCGCCTACGCCAATATGGGGGATGAGATTGTCACGCTGAATTTCACCGAGCAACAGCTGGCAGACGTCAACAGTGACTTCGAGCTGTGGTCGGCCTACGAGATTCCGGCGGGCACCTACCCCAACCAGGATGAAGTCATCAACACCATTGCCCAGCCGAACATCCTTGCCGTGCGGGAAGACGTCCCTGAGGAAGACGTCTACCTGATCACCAGGACCATTTACGAGAACCTGCCGTTCCTTAACAACATCCATGCGGCCACCAAGGCCATGGCGCTGGAGAAGGCTATCGTGGGCCTGCCCATGCCGCTGCACCCGGGCGCCCAGCGGTTCTATGAGGAGCAGGGCATCGAGATTCCCGACCGCCTGAAAGCGCAGTAATCCGGCGAGCAACAGGGATATCGTGTGTGACACAACCTCGCAGTGACGATGCCGGGGCCGAAGCACGGCTGGAAAAGATCCGCGAAGAAAGCCCGAAAGAGGCACCAGAACGCCTGGAGCACCCGGTCATTGGCCGGGTGATCTTTGCACTGGCCATCGGCATCGCGCTGATCCACCTCTGGTTCAATACCTTTTCAACGCTGTCGGAGCTGTGGATATCGGCACTGCACTTTGGCCTGTTCGGGCTGCTCTGCGCGCTGGCCATGCCGCTGATTCGTAGTGAGCGGGCAGGGGTTCAGCGTGCCGTTTTCTGGGTCGACCTCGTCCTTGGGCTGGCGGCACTGGGGTGTGCGCTCTACCTCATGGGCTTCGAGGACGCACTTTACGACCGGGGTGTGGTTTTCTCCACCGCCGACTGGGTGGTGTCTATCATTGCGGTAGTGCTGGTGCTGGAGTTTGCCCGGCGCACCACCGGCTGGTTCATCCCCTGCCTGTGCATGGTCGCACTCACCTATGTCGCCTGGTGGGGACAATATGTGGATGGAGTGTTCAACTTTCCGGGCCTGACCTGGGAGACGGTGCTCTACCGGTCCTGGATGGGTGGGCAGGGCATGCTCGGCTCCATTGCCCGCATCTCCTGGACCTATGTGTTCATGTTCATCCTGTTCGGCGCCTTCCTGGTGAAGTCCGGCGCCGGGGATTTCATTATCGACCTGGCCCGCTGTGCGGCGGGCCGGTTCGTGGGCGGGCCCGGGTTTGTGGCAGTGTTCTCCTCCGGCCTCATGGGCTCGGTGTCCGGTTCCAGCGTTGCCAATACCGTGTCCACCGGGGTGATCACTATCCCCCTCATGCGCAAGGCGGGCTTCCCGGCCCGCTTTGCCGGTGGTGTGGAAGCCGCAGCGTCTACCGGCGGGCAGCTGATGCCGCCGGTGATGGGGGCCGGGGCGTTTATCATGGCGTCCTATACCCAGGTGTCCTACCTGACCATTATTGGCGTGGCGGCCCTGCCGGCATTGCTGTATTTCCTGTCCGTGGCCATGTTCGTGCGTATCGAAGCCAAGCGCAGCCATGCGGTGAAACTCGAGGATGAGAACTCGGAAACCTTCGGCCAGGTGTTGAAGGGCGGCTGGCATTATCTGTTGCCCCTTGTGGTGCTGGTGGCAGCGCTGATCTACGGGTTCACGCCCACCTATGCTGCCGGCATCGCCATCGTGTCGGTGGTGGTGTCATCCTGGATTGCCCGCAAGCCGATGACGCTCAGGGATATCATGGACGCCCTCGCCCAGGGCAGCCGCAATATCATGACCACCGCGATCCTGCTGATCACCGTCGGGCTCATTGTGATGGTGATTTCCACCACCGGCGTTGGCAACACCTTTTCCCTGATGATCACTGACTGGGCCGGTGGCAGCCTGCTGGTCACCATCGTATTGGTGGCGCTGGCTTCACTGATCCTGGGTATGGGGCTTCCGGTGACGGCGGCCTACATCGTATTGGCGACACTCTCTGCGCCCGCCATCTATCAACTGATTGCCCAGAGTCAGCTGATCGACCTGATGGCCAGCGGCAACCTGCCGGAGCAGGCCCGGGCAATCTTCATGCTGACCGCGCCGGATGCGGTGGAATTGTTGGGGGCCCCCATGGAGCGGGCCCAGGCGGCTGCGATGCTGGCGGAAGTGCCGGAGAACTTCACCGGCCAGTTACTTGAGCAGGCCCTGTCGTCGCAAGCACTGACCATGGCGCTGGTAGCGGCCCATATGATCATTTTCTGGTTGTCACAGGACTCCAACGTGACTCCGCCGGTCTGCCTTACTGCCTTCGCAGCGGCGGCCATTGCCGGCACCCCCCCAATGCGCACCGGTCTGACCGCCTGGAAGATCGCAAAGGGCCTCTACATCGTGCCCCTGCTGTTTGCCTATTCACCACTGATTTCCGGCACACCGTTGGAGATGATCACGGTGTTCACATTTGCCCTGTTCGGCATCTATGCCATTATTGCCGGCCTTGAAGGGTACCTGGAGCATCCCCTGCAGTGGTGGCTGCGGGTGTTGATGTTCCCCGTCGGAGCACTGATGTTATGGCCCCATGGCATGATCTGGATCGACCTGGCCGGCGTGGTGATCTTTGTCGCCCTGCTGGTCTGGAGTGCCCGCCAGTCTGGTCCGGTCCGGGCATTGGCTTGATCCAGCGCCGGGGTTCGATGCCCCGGCAGTCCTGCCTCAGGAACTGTTGGCTGCCGGATTTGATTCGCCGTTGATCCTGAGTGGCGAGAACAGGGGCGCCAGGCC
>Ga0208301_1000076_pt1 | contig 40693 bp, 38 predicted proteins | sample 25BtaG_FD_184100 | JGI IMG/M metagenome (GOLD analysis project Ga0208301, IMG submission 184100) | Marine viral communities from Cariaco Basin, Caribbean Sea - 25B_WHOI_OMZ_CsCl (SPAdes) (version 2) | ecosystem: Environmental > Aquatic > Marine > Oceanic | place: Caribbean Sea: Cariaco Basin...
CAATCGGCACCTGTTCGGAAGCTTGCTGCGGGTCGGCCAGCTTGCCCGCCCCCTGGTGCCTGAACCACTGCGCAGCAAGATTCCCCCGAGACGTGAAGCCAGCCCCTGGCCTGCGGGCAGTCACCCCAGAAAGGTGCTGGCCCTGGCCGGGTGTGTGCAACCTTCGGCGACACCGAACACCAACGCCGCTGCGGCCAGGGTACTGGACCGCCTGGGTATTACCCTGGTAGAGGCGCCGGCGGCGGGTTGCTGTGGCGCCGTCAGTTACCATCTCGGGGAGCATGGCGATGGCCTCGACTACATGCGGCGTAATATCGACGCCTGGTGGCCGGCTATTGAAAACGGGGCCGAGGCCGTGGTCATGACGGCGTCCGGTTGCGGCGCCATGGTCCAGGACTATGGTCATTTGTTGAAGGACGACCCGGCATACGCTGACAAGGCCCGCCGGGTGAGCGAACTGACGATGGACCTGGGCGCGTTTTTGCTGCAGCAGGACCTGGGCAGCCTGGGCCTGGCGAAAGGGCAGGGCAAGGTGGCCTTCCACTGTCCTTGCACCCTGCAGCATGCCATGAAACAGAACGGGGTGGTGGAGCAGGTACTGGAAAAGGCGGGCATCACGCTGGCGGAAACCACCGATAAACACCTTTGCTGCGGGTCCGCCGGTACCTACTCGGTGCTGCAACCGGAACTCAGCCAGCGGCTATTGGCCAACAAACTTGCTGCGCTCACCGTGGACCAGCCAGATGAAATTGTCACCGCCAATGTGGGGTGCCAACTGCACCTGGAAACCCGCGCATCCGTGCCGGTGCGACACTGGATCGAGTTGCTGGACCGATGAAGGGCCGTGTCTGCCCATGACATTCCATCAATAATGCCGACGTACCGTCACACCTGTGCTACCTTGAGGGAGCATGGTCAGAAAACACTTGGAAAGTCATCATCCATCAAGGAGATAGGCAATGGCAGCACAATCACAGGACGTTAAGGCATCCAACGCTGAATACGAGCAGGTCAAAGCCGACCTTAAGGCATTGAGGGAAGACCTGGCCAAACTGAGCAAAAGCGTGGCCGACGGGCAGAAGAGCAACCTGAACAACTTCCGTGACGAAATTCGCCGGGAAAGCCAGGAAGCGCTGGACTACGCTCGCGGTGCCGGTGAGAAGGCACTCCATGAAGCTGAAGAGCGTATCTCTGAGCGACCGTTCCTGACGGTCATCATCCTCTTCCTGGCCGGACTGGTGGTTGGCAAGCTGCTCGACCGGTAACCATGTATTCCAAACAGGAAATCGAAGGGCTGGCCCGCAAGGCTATTGCCGCGCTCATCGGCGCACTGCTGGCATTTGCCTTGCTGTCGGCCCTCCTCATTGCCGGCCTGGTGCTGCTGTTGTGGGCGGCGACCGCTGGCCTTACACCGCTGGTCGGACAGGCGGGTGCCCTCGCTATTTCCGGCGGTGCCTGCTTTCTGCTATTGGGTCTCTTCTTCTGGCGACTGATCAGTGCCCGGGCGACATCGGGAGAAGGTGACGGCGATGGAGAGCAGAGCCTAACCATGCGCCAGCGCCTCGAACAGACCATCCGCGATAATCCACTGGAGGCTGCGCTGGGTGCGTTTGCGCTCGGCGTTTTCGGCCAGGCAGATGCTCGCTTCAGGGCGATGGTGCTGCAAAGCGGAATCGCCTTTATGCGCCAGGCAAAGGCAGAGTCTTCCGGGTCGGCAGAAGAACCGGGGGAGGCAGCTGGTGAAGCCGCCGCTGGTGATGGCACGCCACTGGATGGTGAGCCCTGAGTATTCCGGGCTCACCTGCTACGTTCAGCTGCTGCTAGTTTCGCTCTCCGGAGAGGGATTCTTCCTGTCAGAGTAACCCTGCGTAGGCGCAGTAGAGAAAGGCCGCTGATCCGGTCAGGATAACCAGCCAGGCGGGAATGATCATGTCACTGCGTCGAACCGTTTTCATTGTTGCCCCTTTTGTTGTTATTGATGCATGTCAACTTCTATACGGTTTTCAAACAGCATAGATCATTTAGTGGGCAATCGCTAAACAAGAATTAAAAGAATTTGCACCATAACGTACCGGGCGTGGGCCGGTTGGCGCATTCACGGTCCTGCAACGGTCGGGCCCCGTCGTCACTGCTGCCCGGTGTCGTCCACTGTCTGGATGCCGGGAAAGAACGAAGACCGGTGTGGGTTGCCATCAAGCGGATAGAGCAGTGCATCCACAAAGTCGAGGCTTGGGAACATGACGTCGGGGTGGTCCAGCCCCTGGGCTGTCTGCTCCCCGCTCACAACAAGTCTCAGGGTCGCCCTGGGTTCACCGGTGGCGGCATTGACCCGTATGGCCATGCGGGCAGACTGCTCAAAGGGGACGGCACGGTTGCCGGTGTCATGGACCAGCAGGATAGGCGGGAAGTCTTCGCTGACCTGCGCCACGGGGCTGGCTTCCAGCGCCAGCTCACTCATATAGGCCAGGTAGCCCGTCAATGCATCGGCGGCATCGCGGGTCTGCTCCGGCAGGTTGGTGATATCCGATGCGCCGTTCCAGGACACCACACCCTGCACCGCCGACGATGCCTCTGCGTATCCCATCCCGGGGTCTTCTGCGGCCGGGTTGTTATTGGTGGCGCCCAGCATCTGTGCAATATGGCCACCGCTGCCACGGCCCCAGGCAACCAGGTGTTCGGTATCCAGCTGGTACTGTTCGCCATTGGCACGCAGGAAGCGGATGGCAGCCTTGGCGTCATGCAGCTGCCCTGGCCAGAGTGCCTCGTCAGCCAGTCGGTACCCCACATTGACCAGGGCGTACCCCTGGTAGATGGCCTGGTAGGCGACCGCATCTGCGGCGGCCGTCCGGTTGCCTGATTGCCAGTCCCCGTCGTGGAAGTAAACGATGGTCCTATAGGGTGGTTCGCCCTCGAAGGGGTAGATGATGTTGAGACGCTGACGGGGGCTGGTCCGATTGACCGTATAGTCTATGTCTTGCTCGACTCTCCAGAACTGCCCCAGATCAACCTGCCCGGTTACCCTGTCGGCCTCAACCTGGTTTTCGGATTTCTCGAGGCGGTCCTCCATTCGCCGCAGCGCCTGGCGGAAATCTGCCAGCAGTTCGGGCGTAGCCTCGCCGGATATCTCCAGGCTAACCGGAGGAATCTGTCGCGCCTCGGCCAGGCCTCCTGCAAACGGAAGTGCCAGCAATACGGAGAGAACGATCCTGCGGGTCAAGCCAGGCTCCTGGAATGTTGTCGAAAATGAAATCGGTGGGGGCCAAGGATAAGGCTTGTTGCCCCCTTCGTCACCCGGGTTTTCAGGTCCGCCGGAAGCTGGCGAGGGCCACGGCCGCCACCACAAACAGGCTGCCGAATACCTGGTTCATGCACTTCTGCCGTCGCGGTGTTGTCATGAAACGGTAAAGCTGGCTGGCAAGCAGTGCATAGCCCAGCATCACCATGCAGTCGACCAGGACCAGGGTGATGCCCATGGTCGCAAGTTGCGGTCCATGGGGCTCGCCTGCCACCAGGAACTGGGGGAACAGGGCGACCAGGAATACCGTGGCCTTGGGATTGGTCAGGTTCACAAAGGCCGACTGCCAGAAACGTTTCTGGTTGCTGGTTTCGGCTGGGGGGCCCTTCTGAATGAGTGACGACTGGCTCACGCCATTTCTGGATGCCCAGCCAGATCAGATAGGCAACGCCCAACCACTTGATGACCGACAGCGCCAGGGTGGATGAAGCGATGATGGCACCCAGGCCCGCACCGACCAGCAGTATCTGTGCTCCGTAACCCAGCTGAAGGCCCAGGATGGAGGGTACCGAACGTCGTACACCGTACTGCAGGCCGTTACTCATGGTGTTTACTGCACCTGCCCCTGGCGATACGGAGATCAGCACAGCTGCGACCACGAACGTCAGCCAGACTGTGAGTGACATGGCTTACTGGCCCTCCTGCTGCTCCCGGGCCTGCCGGTTCAGCCTTTCCAGTTCCCGGTTCAGTTGTTCCATCCAGAGGACCAGTTCCTTCTTGAGCTGGTCATAGGACTGGCCAGACAGTTCTGACAGCTGCTGTTGTATCCGCGCCAGTTCCTGGCTGACCTCAGCCGCGGCCTCGGAGCCCTCTCGCTCCAGGGTTTCTTTCTGGTCCTTTATGGCCTGCTGGGCCTGGTCCAGTGTCTGCTGATCTTCCGGGCTGGCATCCGGGTTCTGCTGGCGGGCTTCATCCAGGGAGCGGGCAAACTCGTCCATTTCCCGCTGCAGGTCTTCGCTGTACTGCTCCACCAGGGCTGAAAGCTCCCGTTCGGCGTCGCCGGCGAGGGTGGCGAATTCTGCGGCCAGGCGGTCCATTTCCTGCGCGGCTTTTTCCGACTCGTCTGCAAACCGGGATCGCAGGGAGTCGCCCAGGCTTCGGAAACTCCCCATCAGGCTCTCAAGCCGGCGGTCGGCCTCGATCTCGTCTCCGGTATGGTGATAGTCCACCTGCCACTGGTCACTGATCCGGATCAGCCGGGTGGTGGTTTCCAGCGACTCACCCCGGGTCACGTCCAGGTCGTTAACTATGGTTTCGATACTGGCGTGCTCGCCCTCTACCGTGACCCGGCCCCAGCTCACCTGGGCCCCGGTCCAGTCCACACCAAAGCCATCAAAGCCGGATTCGTCCACCAGAGTGGACAGCTCCGCAGCCGTTTCGCCGTCGTTTTCCAGGACGGCCTCCCAGAAGGCCTGGGTGACCTCCTGCGGCGTTTCCGGGTTGCTGCAGCCTGCCAGTAACAGAACGCAGAGCAGTGTGAGTGATGTGGGCAGGGGCGTCTTGGTCATATGGGTTCCGGGCTGTCGGTGCGTTTAACAGAACCGGATCATACCGCTGTCGCGGCGCAACTGAAACGCCCGATACGAAGGTGTTGCTGGTTAACATGCGACCTGGGTGGGTTGGTGGTCCGTGGTCTGGGCGCCCTGGCCTGAACGGCTTTCCTTCCGCACGGGACACAGCCCCCGCTGGCCTGCCATAATGCCCCCAGATTCTGGCCAGCGACTGATATCCATGACAGATGTATCCGATCCAAAGACAGCCCGGGAGCTTAAAGGGGGCACCGGGCTGCGTCGTATTCTGAATGCTACCGGTTACTCCATGCAGGGGTTTCGGGCCGCTTTCCGCACTGAGCCGGCGTTTCGGCAACTGGTGTTCCTCAATGCCGTGCTGTTGCCCATCGCGCTCTGGGTAGATGTATCCCCGGTGGAGCGCGCACTGTTGTTACTGACCCCCTTGTTGTCCCTGACGATCGAGTTGATCAACTCCTCCATCGAGCATGTGGTGGACCGTATCTCCCTGGAATTGCATCCCCTTTCCAAGTCCGCAAAGGATATGGGCAGCGCGGCGCAGTTTATGGGGTTGGTGCTGATCGTCGTCTGCTGGACGACTATTTTGCTGTAGCCTTGCCCTCCGCAAAGATAGCGATTGCGTATTTCGGGAAAATACGATTAGCTGTCTACCTTTTGGGAGGAGTGCTTTGTCGCAGTTTCGTCTGGCAGTACTACTGGGAATGACCGTTGCGCTGGGTCCCCTGGCGCTGGATGCCTACCTGCCGGCGTTCCCGGATATCGCGGCTGACCTCGGTGTAACCCTCGGCGACGTGGGGTTGACCCTGAGCGCCTATGTCGGCGCCCTGGGGCTGGCCCAGCTGGTGGGCGGGCCGATGTCCGACCGCTATGGGCGCCAGCTGATTCTGCTGGGTGGCCTGCTGGTGTTTGGCTGCGCGGCGTTCATGGTTTCCCGGGCGGCCTCCCTTGATGAAATGCTGTTCTGGCGCGTCGTGCAGGGCATTGGTGGGGCTTTCTGCGCGGTCTCGGTGCCGGCCATCGTGCGGGATACCACCAATGGGCAGGACGCGGCCCGCCTGTTTGGCCTGATCGGGCTGATCATGTTTGTAGCCCCTGCGGCAGCGCCATCCATCGGTGCCTTGCTGCTGGCGGCGGGGGAATGGCCGGCTATTTACCTGATGTTGACCGGCTATGCCATCTTCCTGGGGGCCGTGCTCAAACTGGTAATGTTTCGGCGCCTGCCAGCCCATAAGTCTGTCACTACACCTGTCAGTACGCTGGTCACCAACTATGCCCTGGTGCTTCGGCACCGAACCACCATGCGCTTTATCGGTATCCAGGTGCTTTGCTTCAGTGCCATGCTGGTGTTTATTACCCACGCCTCGTTTATTTACCAGGAATGGTTTGGCCTCTCGAGAACCCATTTCTCCGGGCTCTTCGCGGCTAATGTGGGCATGATGGCAGTGCTGAATTTGCTTAACCGGCGACTGCTTCTCAGTTATCCCTCCACTCTGTTGCTGCGCATCGGCGTGGTGGTCCAGTTCATCGCCATGCTGGCGCTGGTAGCGAGCGCCTGGGTGGAGGCCCCCTACTGGGTGGTGGCTGGTTGTATTATTGTCGGGGTAGGGTGCATGGGCGCGATTATTCCCAACAACATGGCCAATGCACTGGAGTATTTCCCGCACCTGGGAGGCACAGCCTCGGCGTTACTGGGGGCAACCCAGTTTACCTTTGCCGGGATCATCAGTGCGCTATCCGCTACCTACGCTGGTGATGCGTTGTTGCCGATCGTACTGACCATGGCCATCTGTTCCCTCGGTGCCGTAACGCTGGCGCTTGGCGCACCTCGTGCCGTTGCCCGTGAGGTTGAGGCCGGGTAACCTCCGAAGCTTTCTGAACCCATGGAGAGCCCGAATGCCAGGATGGCAGCCCCCGCTTTTGTTAGCGATTTTGTTCGTGATCTCATTCCCTGCCAATGCCCAGGTCTTTAAATGGACCGACCCGGACGGCGTGGTTCACTATGGTGACACGGCGCCGGCTCAACAGGCCCATGAGCCCTTCCGGTTTGAGGGCTACAGCGAAATCGATATGCGAGGGAATATCCGCGCCAGCGAGGCGATAAGCCAGGGCAGGCGTGAATTGCGTGCCCGGATCGGTTCCGGTAAGGGCCATGGTAGAAAGGTCGACAAAGGTGAGGGTGGGGCCCACAAGCGCGAGGCCCACTGCCGATCGCTGGTCGAGCGTATCGAATGGATTGACAGCCGGCTGCGCGCGGGTGGCTACTCCGTAAACCAGGGCAACCGGCTCCGGGCCGAGCGCCGGGAATTGTCTGGTAAGCGAGCCTGGGAGTGTTTGCGGAACTAGTCGGAAGCAGAAGCCCCGCCAAATTAAACGTGCGTGATACCGGTGTCCTGCGGATGGAGGAATCCAGGGTCGCAGGGAGTGACGGGCATTGCGTACGCTCATGCATTTGCAGCAATGTTATAATACTCATCATCACCAAGCGGCCAGCAGAGGAGAAACCGATATGGCCAGGAAGAAGGCGAAAGCCACACAGCACAGCGCTGTGCAGCGGGATCTGAGAACCCCGAAGTATCAGATGCGGGTTGTTGAGGACAAGAGCAAGTACAGGCGTACCCGGGACAAGGCGGTCAGGATGGAGGACTTTCGCAAGGCTGCATGATTGTGGTTTTACGAAAGTCTTCCCCCTGCTTTCTGCCCATGACGCCAGGAACACTCATGGCTGACATGACGTAATGGTTCGGCCAGCGCGTGATCGTACTCCCTCCCTGATTGGTGGCTCCAGCATTGTTGCAGGCGTGTGTGTAGGCGCCGGCATGCTGGGCCTGCCCAGCTCCGGAGCCGGGGCCTGGACGCTGTGGTCCAGCCTGGCCCTGATACTCACCATGTCGGTAATGACGCTGTCTGGCTGGATGCTGCTGGAGGCTTTCAAACACTACGACCTCAGGGCTTCGTTCAACACCGTCACAAGGTCCCTGCTCGGGGCGAAGGTTAATATCCTCAGCAACCTGATGGTCTACTTTGTGGGTGGCATACTGCTCTACGCCTACATCACATCCTCCGGGCTGATTATCCACGACCTGACGGGCGTCAACAGCAAGCTTGCCTCCGTTGCCTTTGTTGCCGTGTTTTCACTGGTTGTCTGGCACTCCACGCGAGCGGTTGACCGGCTGTCGGTGATGCTTGTCACCTTCATGGTGCTGAGCTTCGTGCTGGGAATATCCGGCCTCGCGGCCAGGATCGACGTCGAGGTTCTTTTCGACACCTCGAACGTGGGTGGCCGCTACGCACCCTATGCCCTGGCCCTGCTGCCAGTGGCACTGACATCGTTTGGCTACCACCATTCGGTGGCCTCCCTGCGCGCCTATTACGGTGACGAACGCAAGGCACAAAAGGCCATTCTCGGTGGGACCCTGATCGCGCTGATGCTCTACCTGGCGTGGATGATCAGTATCTTCGGCAATTTGCCGAGGGCCGACTTCGGGCCTGTGGTCGCCAGGGGTGGTGACGTGAACGCCCTGCTGGCAGCCCTGTCGTTTGCTATCGACTCCGAGCAGGTGGCAAATATCATCAGCGCCTTCTCAGCGGCAGCAATATTGTCCTCGTTTGTGGGCGTTGGCCTCGGCACATTCGACTTCATGGCAGACCTGCTCGGCTTTCGCAATGACCGGAAGGGGCGCACAGGAACCTGGGCCATCACCTTTATTCCGCCGCTATTGCTCTCGCTGCTGGCCCCTTTCGGCTTTGTGCTGGCTATCGGCTATGCCGGTGCAGCCGCGGCAGTCTGGACATGCATTATCCCGGCCCTGCTGGCCAGGAAATCAAGAATGCTGAAAGGTGGCCGGTCAGGCTTTATGGCTCCGGGTGGGCAGGCTGGCATCCTGCTAGTGCTGGTGTTTGGAGTACTGACGGTGGTGTTCCACTTCCTGGGGCTGGCGGGCGTATTACCAGTGGCGGAATTGGGGGGGTAGGGCGCAGTAGGTTCAGCTTGTGGCTTGCCCATTGGTCAGGCCTTGAAACAACAAAGCCCGCACAAGGCGGGCTTCGTCTGAATTCTAATGGTGCCCGGAGGCGGAATCGAACCACCGACACGGGGATTTTCAATCCCCTGCTCTACCAACTGAGCTATCCGGGCAAGTTGCAGTACTGCTGTGCAACGGGGCGCTATTAAACCGGTTTAGAATCACTGAGTCAAGGCTGCCTGAGAAAAATTTCCCGGTGTTCGGCGGGGCTGGGCAAACCTTGATCAGTCAGGGTTATTGCTCCGGCGGAACATAGCCTTCGGCCTTGTCGAAAGGCTCGTTGTTGAAGAAGCGCTCCATCTGCGCCTGCAGGTATTTGCGGGTGTTCGGGTCCATCAGGCTCAGGTGCTTTTCGTTGATCAGCATGGTCTGCTGGGCCTGCCATTCTTCCCAGGCTTGTTTGGAAACGTTCTCGTAGATTTCCTGCCCCTTGGCGCCGGGCATGGGGGGGAAGTTCAGGCCTTCCATCTCTTTCTGGTATTTGCGGCAGAATACGGTGCGGCTCATGGGCGCTCCTGTTTACCTTGAATGTTTTGCGACAGCGGGATGATAACAGATCAGAGCAGGGTGGCCTGTTCCGGGTCGGTCAGCAGGGACCTCACCGGGGCGGGCAGGCCAAGTGCAAGGGCCTCGTCGCGGTGCAGCCAGCGGTGGCTGCCCGGCTCCCTGATGACCTGGCTGTCTGCAACCCGGAGCCTCGCAGGCTGGATATGCAGGTGGTAGTGACTAAAGGTATGGCGGAAGCCAGTGATCAGGTCCGGCTGGGTGCAGGTGAGGCCGAATCGCTGCTCGCAGGCTTCTTCCAGTTCTTCGGCGCCGTAGGCCGGGTCAAGTTCCGGCAGGCTCCAGAGGCCGCCCCAGATACCGCTGGGCGGGCGCTGCTCTAACAGGATCCGGCCCTCGACGTCTTCCAGGATCAGCATCCAGGTGGCCTTCTCGGGCTTTGCCTTTTTGGGCTTGCTTCCTGGGTAGAGGGTAACCTCGTTGCGGGCCCTAGCCTCGCAGCCGCTCTGCAGCGGGCACTCACCACAGGCCGGGCGGCTGCGGGTGCAGACCATGGCACCCAGGTCCATGATGGCCTGGGTGTAGTCCCGTGCCCGGGTGTGTGGCGTGTGCCGCTCGGCATGGGCCCACAGGGCATTGAGCGTTGTGGTCTGCCCTGGCCATCCGGGCAGGGCGTGGTAGCGGGCCAGTACCCGTTTGACGTTGCCATCGAGGATGGCGGCCCGGCGATCCCATGCCTGGGCGATGATTGCGGCCGCGGTTGACCGGCCAATTCCGGGAAGTGCTTCCAGCTTGTCCTGGTTGTCAGGAAACTCCCCGCCATGATCTTCCATGACCTGGATAGCGGCCTTTTGCAGGTTCCTGGCGCGGGCGTAGTAGCCCAGTCCTGACCAATGGCTGAGAACGTCATCTGCTGGCGCCTCCGCCAGGTTCTGAACAGTGGGGAAGCGCTCCATGAAGGCCTGGAAGTAGGGTATTACCGTGGTCACCTGGGTTTGCTGGAGCATGATCTCCGACACCCAGACCCGGTAGGGTGACCGGTCCTGGTGCCACGGCAGGTCGTGCCTGCCGTATTTGTCATACCACTCGAGAAGGCGTTCCGCGAACCGGTCGGTCATCGGTTAAACAGGCCCCGGATAGCATCCTTCACTTTTTCGCCGTCCTCTCCCTGCAGGCGTTCGTCGATCTTTTCGCGTACCTTTTCCTCTGCCTTCTCACGGGCGCGCTCGGTTTCTTCCTGGACCTTTGCCCGGGCGGCATTGGCGGCAATGTCCTTGAGGGTATCGCGGAAGCGGGAGCCGTCGAAGGAGCACATGCCCGCCGGGTCTTCGGTGAAGTTGCCTCGGCACTCCACAGGGATAACAACGTTTTCGACGTATTCAGTGACGCGGCAGGCTTCGTCACGGTGGATCTCACCGACGATACGAAGGCCCGCTTCGTAGTCGATTTCGGAGGCGGCCATGTCCACGGTGCCATTACCTTCCAGGCGCATGCCGGCGAGGGCGGCGACGAGCTCGGTGTTGTCCAGCGTGTTGCCGTTGATCTGCAGGGTGCCCTTCATGTCATTGAAGGGCGTTGTCTGCCCCCAGTCAGTGGTGGTCAGTTGTTCCTGGTTCACCAGCGCGATGCCCTGGCAGGCCATGCGGGTCAGGTTCATCCGGGTGAACTGGCCTTCAGCCAGGTTGAAGTTGACGGTACCGTCGGCGTTCTGGCGTAGCACTGAGATCCGGTTGCCCCGGGTGCTGGCGTCAATGTTGATATTGGCAGCCCCTGCCAGCATGTCCATTTCGGCCAGGTCCTGCAGCAGTGGCTGTGTTTCCACATTGGATACCTGGGCCCTGAGTTGCCACGACGGGTCGTCACTGCGGGCGTCGATATTGACGTTGGACTGGAAACCGCCGTCGTACAGCTTGCCGCTGAAGTCACTCAGGCTTACCTGCCCGTTGGAGGCGTCGATCGACGTGTTGATATCGGTGATGGTCAGGTTGCTGATGATCAGCTCACCCAGGCCCAGGTCGATGTCCAGGTCAAGCCCGCGGAGTGTTTCCAGGGGGAGCAGATCGCTTTCAGCCCCTGCACTTGCCGGTGCTCCGCTGGTAGATGGTTGGGTTGCGCCGGTTTCCTCTGCGGGCGGAGGCAGGTAACGGTCTGCGTTCAGGGCATCGCCTTTCAGCTGGAAGGCAACGGCGCCGGACTCGATGTTGTAGCGGGCACCGCCATTAAAGGTGGTGTCGTCCAGTACCATGGTCAGGTCGGACAATTCTGCCACACCCGCCGGACCAGTGAGTTTGGTGCTCAGGGAGAGGCGGTTGAGTACCTCCGGATCCGTGGTTTCGACCTCATCCATGCCGAGGGTCTGCATCAGTTCCTGCAGGGAGAACTCGGCCACGGCCAGGTCGCCGGTCACCTTGGGCTGGGCGCTAAAGCCCTCCACGTGCAGGTTGGTAGTCAGCTCGAGGTTGGCAAGGGTGGCGCGGAAATCGTCGAGACTGGCAGTCTCGTTTTCCAGGTTGGCGGCCGCGCCGCCGGTAATCCGGGCCTGCAACGTGCGGTCGCCAAAGGCCTCACCGGACAATCCGAACTTGGCATCCAGACCGTTTACCGAAAACTCTGTCAGCGCTTCATTGGCGGTCAGGCGGGCGGAGATGTCGCCATTGACGCTCATTTCCGGCTGGCCGGTATTGACCAGAAAGCCGACTTCCAGCGGAAACTCGGACCCCAGGGCGATCTGGCTGGCAAGCAGGCTGAAATCCTGCAGTACCACGGACTGCCCGGTGGCCATGTCTTCATACTGAACGCTGGCATCGGTGACGCGGATTTCCTCCACTGCGAAAGCCAGCACATCACCGGAATCGCCGCCGTTTGCAGCAGCCTCCTCCTGTGCGGCTTCTGCCGCGGCCTCATCGGCGCTGGGCGTTTCGCCTTCCGGCAGTATGCGAGTCCAGTTCCCGGTACCATCCTCCGCTACGGTCAGTCGGGCATCGAGGCCGTCCAGTACGAAGGTGTGAACCTGCGGCGACATGGCGATCAGCGACCAGAAATCCACCTGTGCGACCAGTTGGCGCAGTGCCACGAAACGCTCACCATCCAGCGTGGCTTCAACGTCATTCAGCTCAAGGCCCAGGGGGAACAGTGACCAGCCAATATCGCCGGAAAGATCCAGGTCCAGGTTCGTCTTCTGCTCCACCACTCGCTCAATCTGGGGCTTGTAGGCGTTCGGGTCGATGACAAACACCGCGACGGCAATCGCCGCAATCGCCAACAGAGTCAGGCCAACAATGGCAAAGATGATGTAGCGGACAGCTTTCATGGCAAGGGGTCCTTTCTGGTCTTATCCGGTAAGCGCTCTGGAGTCTGTAAGTGGGCTCCTGTTTCAAGCCTAACGCACAGATTACAAATTAAAAGTGCTCCAAGTATGACAAAATGGCAGGGTTTCGCCACAATAGGAAGCTTACCGGCAACTGATAAAAAACCGGCCGAATAATACTGGAGGACACAGGCGTGGCTTTTACCGTTTCCATTGAACTGAACCGCGAGATCGAGCTGGCCGCTTCTTTTGACGACGCGTTTGCGCTGCTGTCAGACGTGCCCCGGTCGGTCAGCCACTTCCCCAAGGTGGACCGCCTGGTGGATCTGGGCGACAACACCTATCGCTGGGAAATGGAAAAGATCGGTGTCGACAAGTACTCCATCCAGACGGCCTACGCGTGCCAGTACCATGCAGACAGGGATGCCGGGACAGTCAGTTGGGTGCCGGTAAAAGGCGAGGGTAACGGCATCGTCGCTGGCAGCTGGACCCTGAGTGCCGTTGATGACCAGACCACCCGTGCCCGCTTCCAGACCTCGGCCCAGCTGACCCTGCCACTGCCAGGCCTGCTCAAGATGGCCATCAGCCCCGTGGTGAAACACGAATTCAATGGCCTGGTGGATACCTACATGAACAATCTGAAGAAGGCGTTCTGAAGCGCCTTTGGCTATCGTCGCCATAGTCCTTTAAACGGGACTCTGTCCGGGCGAACGGGTATAATTACGCCCTTGATTCAACGCTTGCTTGTCAATTTCCGGAGTTTTCATGGCCGCTCGCAAGGCTCGGGTAGAACGAAATACCCTTGAAACCCAGATCACCGTCGAGATCGACCTGGACGGTACTGGCAAATCCAGTTTCCATACTGGCGTGCCCTTCCTCGAACACATGATGGATCAGATCGCCCGTCACGGCCTGGTGGACCTGACCATCAAGTCTACTGGTGACCTGCATATCGACGACCACCACACCGTCGAAGACATTGGCATCACCCTTGGGCAGGCCTTCAAACAGGCCGTGGGGGACAAGAAAGGCATCCGCCGTTACGGTCACGCCTACGTACCCCTGGACGAAGCCCTGTCACGGGTCGTCATCGATCTGTCTGGCCGCCCTGGCCTGGCGATGGATGTGCCTTATACCCGTGCATCAGTGGGCGGGTTTGACGTGGACCTGTTCGAGGAATTCTTCCACGGCTTCGTCAACCACTCCATGGTGACCCTGCACATCGACAACCTGAAGGGCAAGAACACCCACCACCAGATCGAAACCGTGTTCAAGGCCTTCGGACGCGCCCTGCGTATGGCCATTGAAATGGACGAGCGCATGGCCGGCATCACACCGTCTACCAAGGGATCGCTCTGAGCGGTCCCTGCTGATTGCAGGATTGTTCCACCGATGAATACCGTCGCCATCATCGACTACGGCATGGGAAACCTCCATTCCGCCCGCAAGGCCGTGGAGCACGTTGCCCCTGACGCCCGCGTGTTAGTCACCGACAACGCTGACCAGATTCGTGAAGCTGACCGGGTCATCCTCCCGGGCGTCGGCGCCATTCGCGACTGCATGGCCGAAATGCAACGCCTGGGCGTCGACGAGCTGGTTCGTGAAGTCTCCGTCGATCGCCCGTTCCTGGGCATCTGCGTGGGCATGCAGGCCCTGATGTCCCGCAGCGAAGAAAACGGCGGCGTGGACTGCATCAACCTGTTTGACTCCCAGGTACGCTTCTTCGGCGAAAACCTGGTCGAAAACGGCGAACGCCTGAAAGTCCCCCACATGGGCTGGAACCAGGTCTGGCAGACCGTCGACCACCCCCTGTGGCACGACATCGAAGACGGTGACCGCTTCTACTTCGTGCACAGCTACTACGTGGAATCCGCCGGCAACGACGCCATCGCGGGGCGTACGCACTACGGCGTCGACCTTGCCGCGGCGGTTGCCCGGAATAATATTTTTGCTGTCCAGTTCCACCCGGAAAAAAGCGCCCGGGCGGGTCTGCAGCTGTTGAAGAACTTCACCAACTGGTCAGGAAGCCTTTAGCACGCACGTCTGAAGTTGTGTGCCGATTCGCGTTGAACAGACCTGGACACCGGTCTGGCAGACCACATCAATGTAGTGATCTGGTGGGTGGGGGCACTTTTCGGGACCTTCAAAAACAGGGACGTTTTTGAAGAGCCTACAGGGATGTATCCACGGCGTGTCCCGAAAAGTGCCCCCGCCTGGCAGAGCACGGGCGGCAAGCCCCCAGGCTAAAAGGCCAAAGTTAAAGGAACAAAAAGCGATGCTCATCATCCCCGCTATCGACCTCAAAGACGGCAAATGCGTACGCCTGCGCCAGGGCAAAATGGACGACTCCACCGAATACGGTGACGACCCCGTCGCCATGGCCGACCGCTGGGTCGACGCCGGTGCCCGTCGCCTCCACCTTGTGGATCTCAATGGCGCCTTCGCCGGCGAACCCGTCAACGGCGAAATCGTTCGCGCCATCGCCACCAAATACCCCAATTTGCCCATCCAGATCGGCGGCGGCATTCGATCCACGGAAACCATCGAGGCCTACCTCAAGGCCGGCGTGCAGTGGGTCATCATCGGCACCAAGGCCGTGAAAGAGCCGGAATTCGTCACAGAAATGTGCAAACAATTTCCCGGCCACATCATCGTCGGCCTTGACGCCAAGGACGGCCGGGTTGCTACCGACGGCTGGGCAGAAGTCTCCGAAGTCATGGCCACCGACCTGGCCAAACGATTCGCCAACGATGGCGTCGAAGCCATCGTCTACACCGATATCAGCCGCGACGGAATGATGCAGGGCGTTAATGTTGAAGCAACAGCTGCGCTCGCGGAAGAAGGCAGCATACCGGTCATTGCCTCCGGTGGTGTGACCAACATGGACGACCTCAAGCGACTGGCAACCGTGGCTGACAAGGGTATCCTCGGCGCCATTACCGGCCGGGCCATATATGAGGGTACCCTGGACGTATCCGAAGCCCAGGCTTATTGCGACAGCCTGAACAAAGCCTGAGGAGGGCGATATGGGACTGGCGAAGCGCATCATTCCCTGCCTGGACGTGGACAAGGGCCGTGTGGTCAAGGGCGTCAACTTCGTGGACATCCGCGATGCCGGCGATCCGGTGGAAGTGGCCCGCAAGTATAACGAGCAGGGCGCCGACGAAATTACCTTCCTGGATATCACGGCCAGCCACGAAAGCCGCGACACCACCTATGAAACAGTGGAGCGCATGGCCGCAGAGGTCTTTATCCCGCTGACGGTCGGTGGCGGCGTGCGCACCGTGGATGATATTCGCAAGTTGCTTAATGCCGGTGCGGACAAGGTTTCTATCAATACCGCTGCGGTTTTCAACCCGGAATTTGTCCGCGAAGCCGCCGAGCGGTTCGGCAGTCAATGTATTGTGGTGGCCATTGATGCAAAGCAGGTAAGTGGCGAAGGAGAGGAGCCTCGTTGGGAAATCTTTACCCATGGCGGCCGCAAGCCTACCGGCCTTGATGCCGTTGAGTGGGCTCGCAAGATGGTGGCCATGGGTGCCGGCGAGCTTCTGCTGACCAGTATGGATCGGGATGGTACGAAGATCGGTTTTGATCTTGGGTTGACCCGGGCGGTGAGTGATGCAGTGGTGGTGCCGGTGATTGCCTCAGGGGGTGTGGGGGAATTGCAGCACCTGGCGGATGGGGTCACCAAGGGTGGTGCCGATGCAGTGCTGGCAGCTTCGATTTTCCACTTTGGGCAGCACACAATTCCTGAGGCCAAGGCGTTTATGAAGGCGCAGGGGATCGAAGTTCGAGAGTGATTTTTTTGGCCACGGCCCTTCGACAGGCTCAGGGCGGACGGGAACAAGGAAAAGAACCTTTGGCCACGAAACCCGCGAAATCCTCTAAAACGTTTATTGCCACGGACACTCACTGACTCTCACGGACCAAGACCTTTTTCCTTGTTCATGGCCCCGCCAAGGGGCGTCCGTGTCAGTCCGTGAGTGTTCGTGGCAAAAGAATTTTAAGCTTTTCTTTTCGTGGTTTTGGTGGTTTTGGTGGTTTTGGTGGTTTTAGTGGATTTCGTGGCAGAAATTTTTTTTCCGTCCGCCCTGAGCCTGTCGAAGGGCCGTGTTTCTCGTGGCCAATACCCCTTGAGCTATTAGCCGATCAGTCTCTGTGGCTCCGGGCCACCGTCGTCACAATCTCCCGCTTCTCTCCTTCCGCAAACATCCTCCGGTTACCGTTCCGAATAGCCCAGATGCCGCTGACGGTGGCGACCGAGATGCCCTGTTCGTCCAGTTCCGGCAGGGCTTTTTCCAGGTAGTCGACTGTGACCGTGTGAGGGTGGCCGATGGCTATGGCGGTGCCGTTTTGTCGGGCCTTGCGGATCAGTTGCTGGAACTGCTGGTGGACGAATTCCTCGGTCTGTTCGTGGTCGAGGAAGACGTCGCGGGTAAGGCTGGGAATGTGGTGGTCGGCCGCGACCTGGCCCGCTACGGTGGTGGCGATGGTTCGGCTGTCGACGAAGTAGAGCGGGTAGTGGTCAAGTTCCTCCATGACCCAGCCCATGGGTTCGGCTAGCTGGGTCAGAAGGCTGCCCATGTGGTTGTTGACGCCCTGCACATGGGGGATTGCGTGGAGTGCCCGGCGCAGGGTATTTGTCAGGGTGGGCTTGTCCATGTCTGCGGTCAGGCCGCCGGCCCCCAGGCCGATGCTTCGGGTGTTGTCCATGGGGGCATGGAGCATGACTTCCTTGTGGTTGCGGTGCGCCAGGATGGCCAGTTCGGTGGTGTGGCGCCGGTAGGGGAGGAAGGCCAGGGTCAGGGGCTGCTCCATGTTGATCAACCGGCGGCCTTCAAAGGCATTGGCACCCATGTCATCAATGATGATGGCAATGGTGGGCTGTAAGCCCTCCACCGCTGGCGCTTCTTCGGTTGGTTCAGCAGCCCCCGGTGTTGCAACCAGCAGTAACGCCAGGGCCTTGACGGTAGTGCGTAGCCTCACTCTGCCCGGTCTCCCCGCCTGGTTAGAATGCCCAGGCCCTTGAGCAGGTTCAGGGCTGAGCGCAGCTGGTAGTCCCGGTCGATTTCGGGGTTACCGTTGCTTTCCCGGTCTTCCGGGCGAATGTCGCCTTCGCCGTTTTCCAGGTGGCCGCTCAGGCTGGCTTCGCTGAAGAAGGGCCCGCCTTCAATCTCGGTCAGGGTCGCCGGGCGTACCTCGATGTCCGGCGCGATACCCCGGGCCTGGATGGAGCGGCCGTCCGGGGTGAAATACCGGGCGGTGGTCATCTTGATGGCATGGGTTTCATCCAGTGGGATAACCGTCTGTACAGAGCCCTTGCCAAAGGAGCGGGTGCCCATGACGACGGCCCGCTCGTGATCCTGCAGTGCGCCTGCGAGGATTTCAGAGGCGGATGCGGAACCGCCGTTGATCAATACGACGATGGGTGCACCATTGGCTACATCGCCGGCCTTGGCGTTGAAACGCAGGCGGGAGCTCTGGATGCGACCCTCGGTATAGACAATCAGACCTTCATCCAGCAGTGCGTCGGAGGTTTCCACGGCCGCCTGGAGGATGCCTCCGGGATTGTTGCGCACGTCGATGATCAGGCCGTCCAGGTCGCCGCCATGGTTTGCGATCAGTTTTTCGATGGCGTCCACGAACTGGCCGCCGGTTTCATCCTGGAACTGGGTGATGCGTACGTAGCCGTAACCCGGCTCCAGCATGCGGGACTTGATACTGGTGACCTTGATGATCGCGCGTTCAACATCGATTTCGATGGGGGCACTCTCACCGTCACGCATGATGGTCAGGGTCAGGATGGTACCTGGCTTGCCGCGCATGCGGGTGACCGCGTCCTGCAGGGTCATGCCCTTTACCGGCTCGTCGCCCAGCTTGATGATCAGGTCGCCGGCCTGCACCCCAGCCCTTTGCGCCGGGGTGTCATCGATGGGGGCGATGACTTTCACAAAGCCGTCTTCCATACCCACTTCAATGCCCAGCCCGCCGAACTCGCCGGTAGTGCTTTCTTCCAGGGCTTCGTATTCGGTGGGTTCCAGGTAGGCGGAATGGGGGTCAAGCCCGGAGAGCATGCCCTTGATGGCACTCTCCAGCAGCTTCTTGTCGGAAACCTCTTCCACGTAGGCTTCCTTGATGCGGCTGAAGACCTCGGTAAATTTACGGAGGTCATCCAGGGGCAGGGTTGCTTCTTCTTCGAACTGGCCGGAATGGGGAGACGATGCCTCTGTCGGCCGGGATTCCTGGGCAGTGGCAAAGCCGCCGTACAGGCAGGAAAGTACCAGCAAGCCGCCGAGAAGAGTGGTTTTACGACCTTGGATAACCCGTTTCATTCAGCATTCCTGTAGTAGAGGCTGGGTACTGCGACAGTACTCAGGATTCAGTATCTCGCCGGTCAGTATGGCGCCCCGGGAGACGTTTGTCAGCCCGGGTGGTCGCACACTAGTCGTTGTTTTAACGGCGTTTGAGCCAGCCTGTGGGGTTCTGGGGCTTGCCGTTGTGACGTAGTTCAAAATACACGGCGGGATCAGTGGTGCCGCCAGTACGACCAGCCAGGGCGATGGTTTCGCCAGCCCGGACCCAATCGCCGGGGCTGGTCAGCAGGCTGGAGCTGTGGCCGTACAGGGTCATGTACCCTTCACCATGATCGATAATGGTCATCATGCCGAAGCCCCGTAACCAGTTGGAGAAAACCACCCGGCCGTAGTGTACGGCCTTGATTTCCGCCTCTTCCTCCGTGTTCACGAGGATACCGTTGCGCCGCAGGTGGCCCTGGGCCATGGAGCCACCGAATGCCGCCACCAGCCGGCCTTCTGCGGGCCAGGCCAGGCCGCCGCGGCGTTTAGTGAAAGGTTCCGTCTCAGTGGGAGAGGGGATGTTGGCGATGGCTTCTTCCACTTCTTTCAGCAGTTTCTCCAGCCGCTCCCTGTCGGCCTCCAGGCTGCTGCGTTGATCCCGTCGGGCAGCGATATCCTGTTCCAGGCTGGCCAGCGTTTTCTCCCGTGTGGCCTTGCGTGCCTGAAGGGCCTGGTGGCGCTGCTCAGCCTCTTTCTCCAGGCGAACGACTTCGGCCTGGGCCTCCAGCTTGCGCTGACGGGTGGTCTCAAGCTCGGCAAGGGTGTTGTTGAAGGTTTCCAGGCGTTGCAGGTTATCGCCGCTGAGGTATTCGTAATAGGTCATGGTGCGGGCGATTTCCTGGGGGTTCGCCTCGTTCAGCAGAACCTTGATGGCCGGGGCCTGGCCTTCCATCCAGGCGCCCCTGAGCTGCTGTTTCAGGGCGGAGCGCTGTTCCTGCAGGTTCTGGTCAAGCTCTTTTTCCTGCTGTTCCAGTGCTTCCAGCTCCCGGGCCTGCTGGCGGCGTCTGTCCTGAAGCTCACGGCGTTCCCGGGTCAGGCGGCTGATTTCCTTTTCGGTGCGCGCCAGGGTTTGCTCAAGCTCCGAGCGGTCCTCCTCAGCTTCCGATAGCCATTCATTGATCTCCTCGATCTCTTCCTTGAGCGCTTTCACCTGGGCAGGGGTTACCTGCTCCTGGGCCTGTGCGGTGCCAGTGAGCAAAAACGCAAAAAGCGCCAGCCGGACTAGTCCGGTGGCGCCTCTCACAGGTCTTGCGGTGGCATTGGCTGCCATCATTAGCCGCCTCAACGGGCAATCAGTCCTGGTCGAGTTCGACCAGGCTGTGGCCGGTCATCTCTTCGGGCTGCTCCAGGCCCATCAGTGTCAGCAGGGAAGGAGCAACATCGCTCAGGGCGCCGTCATCCTTCAGGGACACCCGACGGTGCCCGATGTACACCAGTGGCACCGGGCCGACCGTATGGGCAGTGTGTACCTGGCCGGAGGATGGGTCGGTCATCTGCTCACAGTTGCCGTGGTCGGCGGTCACCAAGGCTTCGCCGCCTACTTCGCCGAGGGCCTCGGCGACACGCGCAACGCATTGGTCGACGCATTCAGCGGCCTTGATGGCGGCATCCAGCTTGCCGGTGTGGCCAACCATGTCACCGTTGGCATAGTTGCAGATCACCAGGTCGTACTTGCCGCTTTTAATGGCTTCAACCAGCCTGTCGGTGACCTCCGGTGCGCTCATTTCCGGCTGCAGGTCATAGGTGGCTACCTTGGGGGAAGGCACCAGAATCCGGTCTTCTCCCTCGAACGGCGTTTCCAGGCCACCATTGAAGAAAAAGGTCACATGGGCGTATTTCTCGGTTTCGGCGATGCGCAACTGGGTCTTGCCCAGGGAGGAAGCATATTCACCCAGCCCGTTTTTCAGTTGCTCCGGCGGGTAGGCGCAGGAGGTTTTGATATCCGCCGCGTACTCGGTGAGCATCACGAAGTCCGCGAGGGCAGGGTGTTTGCGACGTTCGAAGCCATCAAAATCCTGGTCGACGAAGGCGCGGGTCATTTCCCGGGCCCGGTCGGCGCGGAAGTTCATGAACAGCACCGCGTCACCATCGTTGATGGTGGCGTCCGGTTCATTGTCGCCCTGAATGCGGGTGGCCTTAACGAACTCGTCGTTTTCGCCCCGCTCATAGGCTTCATCAATAGCGGTCAGCGGGTCGGGGGCGGTAAACTCAGCCTCACCGAGAGTCATCAGATTGTAGGCTTCCTCTACCCGGTCCCAGCGATTGTCCCGGTCCATGGCGAAATAGCGTCCGACGATGGAGGCAACCCGGCCAACACCCAGGGATTTCATCTTTGTGGCGGCCTTCTCCAGGGACGGGCGGGCGCTGCGGGGCGGCATATCGCGACCGTCGAGGAAGGCATGGATATACACCCGCTTTGCACCCTTGCTGGCGGCGAGCTCGGCAGCGGCAAGGATGTGGTCCTCATGGGCATGAACACCACCCGGAGACAGCAGGCCCATCAGATGGACGGCACCATCGTTGGTGACGGCCCTTTCGATGGCGGCACACAGGGCCGGGTTTTCGTTGAATGTACCGTCTTCCAGATCCTTGTCTATGCGTGTGAGGCTCTGGTAAACCACCCGGCCGGCACCCAGGTTCATATGGCCGACTTCCGAATTGCCCATCTGGCCCTGTGGCAGGCCCACGAACATACCTGAGGTGTTGATCAGGGTTTTGGGCTGTTCTGCCCAGACCTTGTCCCAGAACGGGGTGTTGGCCAGGCTGATGGCGTTGTCCTCGGCGGGGTCACGGTGGCCCCAGCCGTCCAGTATGATCAGTGCCGTCGTCTTGCGAGTGCTGGTCATTACTCAATCCGGTGTGGTTGTGGAGGGCCGGCTGCGGGCTCCGAGCGCGCTCGGGAACCGGCTCCGGGGCCTCCGGGGAATTTGAGGGTGAATTCTAACCTGAATCCGGTGTTCCGGGCTATGGAAGCCGCCTTCTGTCCCCGGCAGAGGGTGTGTATAATCCGGCCAAATTATTCTTTCGGGACAGGTTCATGGAACGGTTGTTTGAGTTCGTCGTAAATCATTACATTCTGGTATCCATCTTTGTGGCCCTGCTGCTGGCACTGTTCTTCGTGGAGAGTCGCCGTGGTGGCAAGAAAGTATCAGCGCAGCAGGCTGTGAACCTGATCAACCGTGATGAAGCGGTAGTGGTGGACATTCGCGACCGCAAGGAATTCAATGAGGGGCGCATTACCGGCTCCATCCATATCCCCCTGAACGCTATCAAAGATCGTGCCGGGGAATTGAAGAAGCACCAGGCCAAGACCGTGATTGTGGTGGACAAGATGGGTCAGCACGCCGCCATGGCGGTAAAACAGCTTAACGCCGAAGGCTACGATAATGTGGTACGGCTCAGTGGCGGCATCGGCGACTGGAAGGCATCCAACCTTCCCCTGGTGAAGAAATAAAAACCGAACGCACAAGCAAATAAGGAAAGATCATGGCTGAGAACGATCAGCAGGCTGCCGGCGGCAGCAACGAAAACGCCAACCAGAACCAGCCCCAGTTCGCACTGCAGCGTATTTACGTGAAGGACCTGTCCTTCGAGTCTCCTAATGCGCCGGACGTTTTCCAGCAGCAGTGGAAGCCGTCCGTGAACATGGACCTGAACACCTCCCATAAAAAGGTGAGTGACACCCAGTACGAAGTGGTGCTGTCCATTACCATCACCGCCAAGGTGGAAGACAAGGTCGCCTACCTGGTGGAAATCCAGCAGGCAGGTGTGTTCCTGCTCAATGGTTTCCCCGAGCAGCAGGTGCCGCCCATGCTGGGCGCCTATTGCCCGAACCTGCTGTTCCCCTATGCCCGTGAGACCATCGACAATGTGGTCAACAAGGGCAGCTTCCCGGCCCTGATGCTGGCGCCGGTGAACTTCGACGCTATCTTCGCCCAGGCGGTGAAGCGTAAGCAGCAGGAGCAACAGGAACAGCAGGGTACCGAGGCCCCGGAAGGGCAGCAGACCCACTGATTCGGCCCCGTGTATTCCTGAAAACCGGCTTCGGCCGGTTTTTTTGTCTCTGACCGCCTGCCTTACTTCCTCTTCCTTATTCTGATTGCCCTCCGTCACTGCCATGGACAGCTTGGTTTACCAAAAAATATTAATCTAAATCAAAATCACTGTGATTAAAATTGACATATGACATTTATTGAATGAGAATCGTTATCGTTTTTTCGAGACGGGAGACGTGGAGTGTTCATTCAGGCAAGTCGAAATTTGCTGACACTGGCAGTGCTGGGATCCTTCGCGACGGATTTGTTGGCGGAAACCCGCTACCTGGACGAAGTGGTGGTTACCGGTACCCGCAGCGAACGCACGGTTCTGGAAACACCGGTTCGCACCGAGGTGGTGACGTCCGAGGAAATCCGAAAGACCCATGCCCGGGATCTGCGGGAAGCTCTGCTGAACGTGACCGGCCTGCAGCTGAAGGAGATCCACGGTAAATCCGGTTACGAGGTGTGGTTGCAGGGGTTTGATGCCAATCAGACGCTGGTGCTGGTGGATGGTATGCCGCTGAACGCAACGACTGGTTCCTCCGTCGATGTCAGTCAGTTGTCCATTCTGGAGATCGACCGCATCGAGATTGTGAAGGGTGCGGTGTCGGCCCAGTATGGCAGCTCCGGCATGGGTGGGGTGGTGAACGTCATTACCCGGCCGATCGAGTCGGGCTGGAAAGCCTCGCTGGATGCGGATGCCGGTTCCTACGGCTCTGACAACCCCTCCGGCGAGCGCTATGACCCTTCCCGTTACAACGCCTCCGCCATGGGGGAAACCGGCAACGAGACCTGGGGTGTGAGGATCGCCGGTGAGCGCCGGCATACCTATGGCATCGACCCGGAACCGGAAACCTGGACCCGGCCGGGTAACGAAATCACCCGCGAGGACATCCATGCCCGTCTGCAGTGGACACCCGGAGATGATGATCGCCTGACGCTTGAAGGGCAGTCCTTCACGGAAACCTCCATTGCCCGTTTCATGAGTACTGGGCAACGTCATGGCAAAGATGAGGAGGTCGACCGCTGGCGGGTATCCCTAGCTGGCGATCACGACCTGGCGGGGCAGTGGCAGGGTGGCTGGTTTGCCCTCCATGAAGACCTGGCGGACCACACCATCAAGTACACCGCCGCCGCGAATTATGACGACCGTTATGCCGACATGACCCTTTCACAGTTGTCGGGTGAGTTGGGCACCTGGCTCGGGGAGTCCCACCGCATCCAGGGGGGCGTGGACCTCCGCAGGGACACCCTTGAACAGATCAAGGGTGGAGTCGCCGAGGTTGATGGCGACCGGGACAGTCGTGAGCTCTGGGGGCAATACACCTGGATGCCGTCGGACAGCCTGGAACTGGTCGCGGGCGTCCGGGGCCAGAATGACTCTGATTTCGGCAACCATGTGGCGCCAAAGGCCAATGCCCGTTTTGATTTCGGCGATGGGGCAGGCTGGGACAGCTTCGTACGTGCCGGCGTAGGGGCAGGCTACCGCGTGCCCAACCTGAAGGAGCGTTTCTATCTGTTTGACCACAGCCAGCTGGGTTACGTGGTGTATGGCAACCCGGAGGTGGAGGCGGAGGAGAGTGTCAGCTACCAGCTGGGTCTCGGTGCGCACAATGACAAACGCCTCTGGGTCGAAGGTAATGCCTTCTTTAACGATATCGACGACCTGATTGAAACAGAATTTAGCGGCATGGATGGGGATGTCGCGGTCTATCGCTACGGCAACGTTAACGAGGCTCGCACCTGGGGCCTGGAAACCACCGCCGGCTGGGAGTTCGCCGATGGCTGGAGTTTCAGGGCTGGCTATACCTGGATGCAGACCGAAGACCTGGCGACCGGTCTTGACCTCAACCGACGCCCTGAGCACCAGGCCAACCTGGCACTGGACGGCCGGACCTGGGTGGACGGCCTGTCCTGGCTGGTGCGGGTGCGCGGGCAAAGTTCCGAATACATCGATGCGGGCCTGGACATGAAATCCCCGGGCTATACCACCGCCGATTTCAAACTCAATTACCTACCTGCCGATTGGCTGACCTTTTACGGCGGTGTCGACAACGTGACCGACGTACAACGTGATTTTGATAACGCCGGCGAAGACTTCAGGCCCGTGGGTGGCCGTTACGTCTACCTCGGTTTTTCCATGGACTTTGACGGGCTGTAACAGCCCGGCTTCCCGATCATAAACAGAGAAAAAAGGACCCTGAGATGACATCCTTCCAGCATTCCCTTTGGCTGTTGCCGGTAACCTTCGCCCTGGCCGCCTGCGGTGGCAGTGGCGGCAGCAGCAACTCCATTGATGAAGGTTCCGATACCACGGAAGAGGCCAGCTACGAGGAGCGGGTGATTGATGCCCAGACCAGCGGCACCTATACCTACCTGAACCTGACCACTGGCGAGACGGTGGCGGAAAACGCCGAGTGGCACATGGCCTTCAGTCGCACCAATATCCAGCTCAACGGAGGTGCCTCTGGCAGCGGTAATGTGGCTGGTGCCCTGGCCGTGGCCCAGGGCGATTTCTATGCCGCCTCAGGTGAGCCCGACAACAATGTCTTCATGAACGCCACCGCCGATGCGGAGCTGGAGCACCTGGCCGACAGCTTTCCGGAACCGGCTGAATGGCAGACCGACGCCGCTACTACCGCCTTTGGCAGCGACTGGTACAACTACGACTTCACCACCCACACCATCAGCCCCAACCCGGACGACGGCTGGCTCGTGCGTTCCGGTGAGGGCAACAGCTACGCCCGGGTGCGGGTGACCGGGCTGGATTACTCGGCGGACCCGATCACCTTCCAGATCGACATGACGGTGCAGGCCGCCAATACCGACCAGCTCACCTCGGACCAGACCTTCAGCGGCACCATACCAGCGACCGGCGGTAGCGCCTGCTACGACTTTGATGCCGGCCAGACCGTGGCCTGCACCGGTACCGCCTGGGATATCCAGGTCGACCTGCAGCCCCGCGCCCTGTCGCTGGTGAGCAACAGCGGCCCGAACGGAGACGGCGATGGCGCCGTGATGGGGCCGGTGGCCTGGACCGAGCTGTCCACCTACACCAGTGCCACCACCGATGCCAACGGTACCTCCCTGATCCGGGCCTATTCTCCGGACCAGACCGCAGGTGTGTTCGGCGATAACAGCTGGTACGCCTACAACCTGGGCGGCGCCCACAAGTTGTGGCCCAACTACCGGGTCTACCTGGTCAACACCGACACTGCCGATGAGTCGTCGCCGGTGTACGCGGTTCAGGTGATCAACTATTACGGCGAGGACGGCAACAGCGGGCAGCCGGTATTGCGCTGGAAAGAGGTCACCCTGACCGGAGCGGCTGACTGATGGATACCGTGACAACCAAAGCCGGCAACCCGGGGCTCAACGAGCGCTGGCAGGCCCTGCAGGCGGAAAACCCGGGCATTCGCATCCGTCAGGCGGCGGACCAGTTGGGCGTCAGTGAAATGGATCTGGTGCAGTTGCGCCCGGCTGATCAACTGGCGCCCCTGAAGCCCGGCTTCGCGTCTCTGATGCAGGACATGCACTCCGTGGGTCCAGTGATGATTCTGAGCCGCAACGACCAGGTGGTGCATGAAGTCACCGCGGCCTTTGGCGAGTTTACCGTAGGTGGCTCCGGGGCCATGGGGCTGGCCGTTGGCGATATTGATGTGCGTGTGTTCTTCAGTCAGTGGGCCCATGGTTTCCACGTCCGGGAACAGGTGCGGTCAGGCCATCGTGAGAGCCTGCAATTCTTTGACCGCTACGGCGTGGCCATCCAGAAAATCTACCGGGTCGCTGACACCGATGGTCCGGCCTGGGAGGTACTGCTGGATAAATACCGGGCATCGGAGCATCCGCCGGTGGACGAGGGTGGGGCACGTCCGCCTCTGCAGCGAACGAAGCCCGGGGACGTGGATGTCAGGGCCCTTCAGGAGGACTGGGCGGCCCTCAAGGATGTCCATCATTTCAATGCCATGCTCAAACGCCACGGCGTGGACCGGCTGACCGCGTTGGAGCAGGTGGGCGAGCCGTGGGTGCGCCGCCTGAAGTCAGACCCGGACGGGAAGACCTCGCCGCTGGATGAACTACTGGTGAATGCAAAGCAGAGTGGCTGCCCGCTGATGTTCTTCGTGGGCAACCCGGGCATCGTACAGATCCACACCGGCGTGGTGGATAATCCCCGGCGCATGGGGCCGTGGATGAACGTGCTGGACAAGAGTTTCAACCTGCATGCCAATACCGCTGGGATCACCGACTGGTTCGTGGTACGCAAACCGACCACGGACGGCACGGTGACCTCGGTGGAGGCGTTCAACGCCATGGGGCAGATCGTATTGACGGTGTTCGGCGAGCGTAAGCCCGGGCAGCCCGAACTGCCATTGTGGCGCACCGAGGTGGGAACCCTGGAGGCCATGCTATGCGACTGAGCGTGGTTGTCGCCCTGTGCGCGCTTGTGTTGTCAGCGCTTGCCCAGGCTGACGGACGCCGGGTAATCAGTGCCGATGGTGCGATTACCGAGATCATCTATGCCCTTGGCGCAGAGGACCAGCTGGTGGCGGTGGACACCACCAGTCGCTATCCGGCGGCGGTGGAGGACCTGCCCAAAGTGGGCTACCTGCGGGCGCTACCGTTCGAAGGTGTGCTGGCGATGAAGCCCGATGTGCTGATCACCACGGAAGAGGCAGCCCCGGAGGAGACGCTGGAGCGTCTGAAGCGGGCCGGCGTCATCATTCATCAACTGCCGGTGGCCCGGACACCGGCAGCCACCGCCGAGAGGGTCCGGCAGGTTGGAGAGGTGATGGGAAAGCCAGCGGCGGCTGAGCAGCTGGCGACGGCTATGGAGCAGAAAGTGGATGCGACCATAAAGGCGCGGGCGGGCGCACCAGAACCCCGTGTGCTGTTCCTTCTGGCGGCAGGATCCAGGGGAGTGATGATTGCCGGGGACAACACCGCCGCCCAGGCCCTGATGGATGCTATCGGTGCGAAGAATGCCATAGAGGGCATTGAAAGCTACAAGCCTGCGGGGCGTGAGGCCCTGCTGGCGGCCCGGCCCGACGCCATTGTGATCGCAGAAACCCGCCCCGGTGGCTTCAGTATCGCGGATTGGCCGGAATTGGCAGCGCTGCCGGCGTGGCAGCAGGGCCGCCATGTCACCGCCGACAGCATGCTGTTGCTGGGCTTCGGTCCCCGTCTCGCGGAGGCCTTGGCCACCATCAGCCAGGCCCTGCCCACCGGGTCAGATGTCAGCCAGCATGGTCCGTGACGAAGCTGGCCGGCTGGCGCCTGGCATTGCTCTGCCTGGTATAGCCGCGTGCGCACTGGTAGTCGCCTGGCTTTCACTGACCACTGGGGCCTACCCATTGGCATTGGGCGATATTGTGGAGGTTGTGATCGCCCCCGGCGAGTCCGACCACGTGGTGCGGCTGGTGCTGGTGGACGTTCGTCTGCCCCGGTTTCTGCTGGGCTTCCTGGTGGGTGCTGTGCTGGCAGTATCAGGGGCCATTCTGCAGGGGCTGTTCCGCAACCCGCTGGCGGACCCGGGGCTGATCGGGGTATCGGCGGGGGCTTCCCTGGCGGCCATTGCGGTGATTGTCCTGGCTGGTACCTGGCTGGGCGGCTGGGTGGCAATGGCCGGTAACTGGGCACTGCCCATCGCCGCCTTTATCGGAGGCAGCGGGACCGTGTTCCTGGCCTGGCGCATCGCCCGCCGTGCCGGTGAAACCTCCGTGGCAACCTTGCTGCTGGCGGGTATTGCCATTAACGCCATCGCCGGCGCCGGCACCGGCCTGCTGACCTTCTACTCCAGCGATGAGGAGCTGCGTTCGCTGACGTTCTGGACCATGGGTAGCCTGGGCCATGCCACCTGGCAAGACCTGTTGGTGGCGGGTCCCTGGCTGGCGCTGGCGCTGGTGGCCTCACCGTTTCTGGCGCGGCCGCTGGATGCCTTCCTGCTGGGCGAGCAGGTGGTGGGTCACCTTGGCTATCGCACTGACTGGGTCAAACGCTCCGCCATTCTGATCAGCGGCCTCGGCGTGGGGGCGGCGGTGGCCGTCAGCGGCCTGATTGGCTTTGTCGGGCTGGTGGTACCCCACCTCGTGCGCCAGGTCCTGGGCGCCAGCCACAAGACACTGTTACCAGCCAGCGCCTTGCTGGGCGGTACATTGCTGGTGGGTGCTGATTGCCTGGCCCGGGTCATCGTGGCGCCGGCGGAATTGCCCATTGGCCTGATGATGGCGCTGATCGGTGGCCCTTTCTTCCTGGCCCTGCTGATAAAACGGAGAGTGATCTGATGAGTCTGAGGGTTAGAGATATATCCGTGCAACTGGCTGGCACGGATGTGGTCCGGAATGTCAGTCTGAACGTGGACAGCGGAGAGCTGGTGATCCTGCTGGGCCCCAACGGTGCCGGAAAGTCGACACTGTTGGGTGCACTGGCAGGTGAACGTACCGTGGCCCGCGGCCATGTTGAACTGGCGGGCCGGTCCTTGCAGGACTGGCAGCCGGCACACCTGGCCAGGCACCGGGCGGTCATGCCCCAGCGCGTCGATGTGAACTTCCCGTTGACGGTGGACGATGTGCTGAGGCTGGGGCGCCCCCCTGAACCCCCGGAACGTTCGCGCCCCATCCTTGATGAGTTACTGCAACGGCTGGATATTGCACATCTGCGGCACCGGCGCGTCCCGGGCCTGTCGGGTGGAGAACAGCAGCGAGTGCAACTGGCTCGGGTGCTGGCGCAGATCTGGGACAGCCCGGGCCCCGTGGTTCTGCTACTGGACGAATGCACTTCGGCGCTGGACCCGAACCACCAGCAGCAGGTGTTCGGCCTGTTGAAACGCCTGTCCCGGGAACGGAACTTCGCCATCCTGGCGGTGGTTCACGACCTGAATCTGGCGGCCCGCTACGCCGACCGACTGGTCCTGCTCCGGGATGGTGTCACCCACTGTCACGACTCCCCCAAGCAGACCCTGACGTCCGACAACCTGTGGGCCGTATACCGGCTGAGGGCCCGTATCATGATGTTGCCGGAGGGTTATCCACTGGTGGTGCCCTCCGACGATTTCACCGGTGGCGGTCAGACCGCACCATTGAAACCCGCCTGCCGCCAGGCTTCATAGAGAACCACGGCGGCGGAATTGGAGAGGTTCAGGCTACGGCTGTGAGGCAACATCGGTACCCGCAGCCGGTGGTCTGGCTCCAGTCCGTTACGGATGTCTTCCGGTAATCCCCGGGTTTCCGGCCCGAACATCAGGTAGTCACCGGCCTGGAAGGTAGCCTGGTGGTATGGTTTGCTGCCTTTGGTTGTCAGGCCGAACAGCCTTTCTGGCCGCTCATCTTCCAGGAAGGCCTCATAACTGGCGTGGACCTTAACCCTGGCATACTCGCTGTAATCCAGCCCGGCCCGCCGCATCTGTTTGTCTTCCAGGGTAAACCCGAGGGGCTCAATCAGATGGAGCTGGCAGCCGGTGTTGGCGCAGAGCCGGATAATGTTGCCGGTGTTTGGCGGTATTTCCGGCTCATAGAGCACGATATGGAACATTAACGCTCTACGGCCAGGGCCACGCCCATGCCACCGCCGATGCACAGGGTTGCCAGCCCTTTCTTCACATCACGGCGCTGCATTTCGTGCAGCAGGGTGACCAGGATGCGGCAGCCAGAGGCACCGATGGGGTGGCCGAGGGCAATGGCGCCGCCGTTCACGTTCACCTTGCTGGTGTCCCAGCCCAGGTCACGGTTAACGGAAATGGCCTGGGCGGCAAAGGCCTCATTGGCCTCGATCAGGTCCAGGTCATCCACGGTCCAGCCGGCACGCTGAAGGCAGCGTTGGCTGGCGGGAATCGGGCCTGTGCCCATAATCGTGGGGTCGACACCGGCATTGGCGTATCCCTTGATGGTCGCCAGCGGCGTCAGGCCCAGCTCTTTCGCCTTGGCGGCACTGCACACCAACACCGCTGCGGCGCCATCATTCAGGGAAGACGCATTGCCGGCAGTGACGGTTCCGTCTTTCTTGAAGGCCGGCTTGAGCTTGCCCAGCCCGTCAGCCGTTGTGCCGTCCCGGGGGCCTTCGTCCTGGTTGACGATGACTGTATCGCCCTTACGCTGAGGGATGGAGACGGGAACAATCTGGCTATCAAAGCGCCCCTCGGCCCGCGCAGCGGCGGCTTTCTGCTGGGAGGCGGCGGCAAATTCGTCCTGCTCTTCCCGGCTGATGCCGTATTTCTCGACAATGTTCTCGGCCGTTACGCCCATGTGATAATCGTTAAAGGCATCCCACAGGCCATCATTGATCATGGTGTCGATCATGGTCCAGTTGCCCATGCGCTGGCCATTACGGCTGTTGGGCACCACGTGGGGTGACTGGCTCATGCTTTCCTGCCCGCCGGCGAGGATCATGTCCGCATCGCCGCACTGGATCGCCTGAACCGCCATATGCACAGCCTTGAGGCCGGAGCCGCAGACTTTATTAATGGTCATGGCCGGAACGGAGGCGGGAATGCCTGCATTGATGGCGGCCTGGCGAGCCGGGTTCTGGCCGCAGCCAGCGGTCAGTACCTGGCCAAGAATAACTTCATTGATCTGGTCGGCGGCTACGCCGGTCTCTTCCAGCAGGGCCTTGATTACGGCGGTACCCAGTTGGTCCGCTTTCAGGCTGGAGAGGGAGCCGCCGAAGGTGCCGATGGCGGTGCGTTTTGCGGCTGCTATGACTACGTCTTGCATTTTGGGGGTCTCCGGTTATTGGTTTTCGCCCCGTCGCGATCGGCTTTCGGGGGCTCGGTACCCGGTGGGGGCCTTCTTCCGCTGCAATTCAGGGGCCGTCCCTGGCACCCACCTTGCACCGCGCCATCCATGGCGCTGCTCCAGAAGGCTCCCACCGGATACCGGATAAAGTTTCGTGCTGTCCTCGATGAGCAAGTCGAGAATTCTATCTGAATTGGTTCAGTCGTCCTAATTAGGGGCGGGTTTGCCCAGTCACTAAATCTTGTCAGAAGAAGAGGGGCGTAGGTGTTTTTCAGTCTGATCCTGGCAAGAGAGATCCGAATACCCGGAGGTCAGTAAGAGGGATTGGGTGGTTGGCTTTTCGTAACAGCGCCAGGGATGGCGCCGAGCAAGGCCGGCCCAGGGATGGGCCGTGAATTGCGGTAGAGAAAAGCCAACCACCCAAGCGCTCCTGCCCGCAAATTCACAGGCTTGGAGAGCACCCAGCACCCAATGCCGCAGGCCAGGGGGGGGCACTACACAAGTGCCAAGCCAATCACCCGAAGCCGCTCCCGCCCAATAGCCTCACCAAGCGCCTTGCCTTTGAACCCCTCGGCTATCAACGACCGGGCATCAACGGCCCGGGCCTGTTCCATGGCTCGCTCCAACCTGTCACGTGTATCAGGCATCAGGCCGCCCGGCAGACAGGCCAGTGTTTCCAGCAGCAGGCCAAACCTTTCAGGCCGTCGCCACGCATCCGCATGGTTAAACAGCTCCAGTACCCGTTCAGCTGACAACGAGTGCTCTCCGGCAAAAGGTGCTAACTCAACCACCAGCCGCGCCAGGTCCCGGCAATCATTGGGCGCCTTGAGTGCAGCGGTGCGGTCCCTTACCTGAGCTGGTGATAGCGGGTAGAACAGGGCGGCAAAACGGCACTCGGTGGAAAGCCCCTGTTTGGCGGTGGCCTCGAGGGCCGTCATGGCATTGCCGAAGGTATCCTCGTTTTCGGCCAGTTCCGGAACCAGGATCGCGAGGGCCCCGGTCTCCTTGAGCACCTCAAAGAAGGTCACAGGGGTGACCTCATTTAGAGCCCGCTGGATCTCCTGCCACACTCGCTCCGGAACCAGGTGCCCTAACTCCCCGTCGGTAACCATTTGCTGCATCAGGGCCATGGTTTCATCGGCTACCCGGAAACCCAGGTGCTGAAACCTCGCCGCAAAACGGGCGGTTCTCAGTATACGCAAGGGGTCTTCGGAGAAGGCGTCGGAAACATGCCGAAGCTTACGGCTTTCCAGATCCTTCCGGCCGCCAAAAGGATCCACCAGGGAGCCATCTTCCGCCTGCGCCATGGCATTGATGGTCAGGTCCCGGCGCTTGAGGTCCTGCTCCAGGGTAACGTCCGGTGCGCTGTACACCGTAAAACCGTGGTAGCCATGGCCCTGTTTGCGCTCGGTGCGGGCCAGGGCATACTCCTCCCGGGTTTCCGGGTGCAGGAAAACCGGAAAGTCAGCGCCCACCTGCTTGTAGCCCTTCGCAACCATCTCGTCGGGCGTGGCACCAACCACCACCCAGTCCCGGTCCTTGACCGCTATGCCGAGCAACTCGTCCCGGACCGCACCGCCAACCAGATAGATTTTCATGGGACAAGGTCCTCGCTGTCTTGGGTCATCAGTGCGGGGATTATGAAGCCGTGTCGGGTAACAGGCAAAACTGCGGGGCAAACGTGTAGTCCAGGGGGGCGTGGGTACGGGACAGGGGGCGGCCAGCCTTTGCCGCTGTCGTCGCTGAATGTGTGCAGCCTTCTGGAAAGTATAATTAAATCAATATTCTGAAAAAGTTGGAACAGATCTTTCATAACCCGCTGAAAGCATCTGGCAGTTTAACCGGAGTCTTGTTCATGAAATCAGTGTTAATGGCCGTCGTCGGCTTGATCGTGCTGAGCGGCTGCATGCATGGCGGCTACTATCATTCGGGAGCCCAGGAAGATAACCGCTTTGAGCCTATTGTGGTCCGGGTCAGTGGTTTCGGCACCTATGAAGACGCAACCAGTGACCGGCTAAATACCCGCAAGCGCCTGATGGCTCGACGGGCCTCTCAGCTCGATGCCTATCGCAACCTGGCGGAGCGGGTATACGGCACGGTGGTTTACGGCAACTCGACGGTCAGCGATTTTGTGGCTCGCAACGACATGTTCCGCACCTACGTGGACACCTACCTCCGTGGCGCAAAACTGATTTCGGTGAACGAGCACAGCGACGGAGTCGTGGAAACCGTTATGGAGCTGAAACTGGAGCGCCGTTTCCGCGAATGTGTTGCGAGGGTCAGTGACCGTAACGTGGCACGGGTGTGCCCGGCGCCCATGCCGCGGGGCAATGATGCCACCGGCGATGTGGTCAGCCAGGAAGGCACGGACTCTCTCTACTACCTGGATTGACCGCCATGACCTTAACCGCATCCCTGCGCAGCCTGCTGGCAACCCTGCTACTTCTCACTCCCGTGGTACCGGCCAGCGCGGTTGTCCTTGAGGGAACCGGTATCGCCACCATTCGTGGCGGCGACATGGACTCCGCCAGGGAAGAGGCCCACAAGGCTGCCCTGCGAGATGTTGCGCTGCAGTATGACGCCCGTATTCGCAGCGAGGACACCCTAGAAGAGGGGCGGATAACCAATTCACGGCTCACGGTGGCGTCCAGCGCTCGCGCCCGTAATGTGCGCGTCATTGACGAACGCCAGGTTGGCAACGCCCTGCGTATAACCCTGAAAGCGGAAGTGTCCGAAGACGCCGGTAACTGCCACGTAGGCGAAGCTGCCAGCCTGAAGAAAAGGGTGGCCGTCACCGGCTTTACCGTCCAGCACCCGGACCAGACCCGCCACGGTCGCCTCGACGATGCCGGCGAAGTCTTGCCGCAAATGATACAGGCCCGCCTGCAGGCGCAGGGCAACCTCCAGGTGCTCAAGGCCGCCACTACCCAGCTATACCCGGACGTCACCAACGCCCCGACAGCCCGTCAGTTCGACAACCGACTCACCAACGTCACCCAGGTGGCCCGGGAGCTGGGCGCACAGTTTGTGGTGGCAGGGGTGATTCGTGATATCGGCGTGGAAGCCCCGGAGGCCTGGGGCAGCTCCGTGTTGCACAAAATTGGCAGAAGCCTCAGCCCAACCAGCCGCGACCGGAGATTCATAGCAGACCTGATGATCTTCGACGGGTTCAGCGGCTCACCTGTCTACCAGAAACGCTATGACACAAGTGGCCAGTGGAATGCCGGGGTCGGGGAGTCCGTCGGCTTCGGTTCCATCGGTTTCCTGAATACCGGCTATGGGGAGGCCGTTGATGGCCTGGTGGATCAGATGCGGGACGACATACAGAACGCCCTGTCCTGCCAGCCCTTCATGACCCGCATTACCCGCGTTGATGGCACCAGGGTCACCATGGAATCCGGTGCCACCTCAGGCCTGCGCCCGGGAGACACCCTGGCGCTCTACCGCAGCTCCACACATTTCGACAGCCTGGGCGCCACCCCCGAACTCAGGGATACTGACATCGAAGTCACCCTCGACAGCGTCTTCCCCGAATACGCCAATGGTCTCATTCCCCAATACGGCGCCCTGGAAAACATCCAGCGGGGCGATATCGCGATTATCTGGTAGAGCAACCAAAGGGGGCAGCTCAACGGAGCCCAACACACCCAGGGGGCCTGGAAAAGGTGTGACCACACATCTGCTGTTCCGGACCTGACCAAAGTCTGGGGCGTCACGGGGGTGGGGCGGTCTTTCAGAGCAGGGCCATGGATGGCCCGGTAGCAAGGCCGGTCCACGGACGGGCCGTGAATTGCGACGGCGAAAGACCTCCCCACCCCCGGGACGTCTTGCCGCTCAGTCTCAGGCCAACTTACTCCACCCACAGCGCAACCCAACGACACGCCTCAGTGAACACTGGCCCCTTTTTTAGGCTTGTTCCCGAATACAACCTGGAAAACATCGCTGTACTGCTTCGCGAAGTGCACCGTAAGCCCGCTCTTCAGGTATTCCGGTAACTCATCGTAATCACCACGGTTAGCATCCGGCAGGATCAACGTCGTGATCTTCTGCCTGCGTACCGCAATCACCTTCTCCCGGATACCACCCACCGGCAACACCTGACCGGTCAGGGTCAGCTCCCCGGTCATGGCGATATTCTGGGCCGGCGCCTCCTTCCGGGCGATGGAAAGCAATGCCGTGGCCATGGTCACACCCGCACTGGGGCCGTCCTTCGGCGTCGCCCCTTCTGGCACGTGCAGGTGCACAAACGACTTGTCGAAAAATGCCGGGTCGCCCTTCAGTCGTTTCAGGTTTGACGACACATAGCTGTAGGCAATGTCGGCAGACTCCTTCATAACGTCACCCAGCTGACCGGTTAACTTGAAACCGCGCTGGTTGCTGTGGATGCGGGAGGCCTCGATACTCAGGGTGGCGCCGCCCATGGCCGTCCAGGCCAGGCCGGTCACCACGCCCACACCCTTGAGCGCCTTCTCCTTGCGGAAAGCCGGTTGACCCAGATACCCCTCAAGGTCCGAAACCCCGACACGTACCGGCTTGTCCGGGTTCTCCAGCAGCTTCACGATGCCCTTGCGGATAATCTTGTGCAGCTGCTTTTCCAGGTTCCTCACCCCGGATTCACGGGCATAGCCATCGATTACCTGGCGCAGGGCGGCATCGGTAATATTAAGCTGCTTTTTCAGTAACCCGGCCCGCTTCAGCAGGCGCGGCAACAGGTGATGCTTGGCAATGGCCAGCTTTTCCTCGGTGATGTAGCCGGAAAGGCGAATCGTATCCATCCGGTCCAGCAGCGGCCGGGGAATGGTGTCCAGCTGGTTGGCCGTGCAGATAAACAGTACCTTCGACAGGTCCAGCCGGACGTCCAGGTAGTGGTCCAGGAACTCCCGGTTCTGCTCCGGGTCAAGCGTCTCCAGCAGGGCAGAGGCCGGGTCGCCCTGGAACGAGGAACCGATCTTGTCGATCTCATCCAGCATGATCACCGGGTTGGACACCTTGGCATCCTTCAGTGCCTGCACGAACTTGCCGGGCATGGCGCCGATATAGGTGCGGCGGTGGCCCTTGATCTCTGCCTCGTCCCGCATGCCGCCGAGACTGAACCGATAGAACTCCCGGCCCAGGGCATCAGCGATGGAGCGGCCAATTGAGGTCTTGCCCACACCGGGCGGGCCCACCAGCAACAGGATGGAGCCAGATATTTCGCCCTTGAAGGTGCCCTCCGCCAGGAACTCCACGATGCGATCCTTCACATCGTTGAGGCCGTCGTGCTCCTGGTCCAGCACTTCCCGGGCGTGGCCCAGGTCGAAGTGGTCCTCCGAGGTGATGCCCCAGGGGACCTGGGTAATCCAGTCCAGGTAGTTGCGGGTGACGCCGTATTCCGGTGATCCCTGTTCCAGAACCTGCAGCTTTTGCAGCTCTTCCTCGAACTTCGCCTGTACGTCCTCGTTGGGCTTCAGCTTGTCCATACGAGCCTGGAAGCGCTCGATATCGGCGGTCTTGTCGTCCTTGGCCATACCCAGTTCCCGCTGGATGACCTTGAGCTGCTCCCGCAGGAAGAACTCCCGCTGGTGCTTCTGTACCTTGTCGTTCACTTCCTCGTTGATTTCCGCCTGCAGGCGGGCGACTTCCTGCTCCTTGCGCATCAACATCAATACCTTTTCCATGCGACGGAGCAGGGGCACCGTATCCAGCACATCCTGCAGCTCACGACCCGGCGCGCTGGTCATGGAGGCGCCGAAGTCGGCGAGTGGAGAGCTGTCCTCCGGTCCGAAACGGGACAGGTACTGTTTCACATCTTCGCCATACAACGGGTTGGAGCGCAGCAGTTCCTTGATGGCGCTGATAATGGCCAGGGTATAGGCCTTTAACTCGTCCGCGGGTTCCTCCGGTTCTTCCGGGTACTCCACCTCCACCAGGTAGGGGGGCTTGCGGCGCAGCCACTGGGTGATGCGGAAGCGTGCCAGGCCCTGGGCGATAAACTGGACCTTGCCACTGTCCTCCTGGGCGTGGTGAACCCGCACTGCGCAACCCATGGTCTCCAGCTCCTCGCTACCGGGGATATTACGCTCCGGGTCCGGATCTTCCACGTAACAGATGCCCAGCATGTGGTGGTCGGTGTCGCCCACCCGCTTGAGGGTCTCCTGCCAGGGGTCCTGGTTCACCATGACCGGCTGTACCTGGGCCGGGAAGAACGGCCGGTTGGACACCGGAATGACATACATGCGCCGTGGCCGGGCCTCCCCGGGCAGGATCAGGCCCTTGCCTTTGTTCTCTTCTGCGCCGATGTATTCGGTGATGTCTTCCTGTTCCGGTGCATCGTTACGATCTTCGTCGGCCATGGTGTCCTCATAGTTTCTATGGCAGATGGCCGGTGGACCTGTGCCAACCGGCATCCGGGTACGCTTATCCGTCCTATGTAGCGGCGCCGATCTGGAATTCAAGGCTTTAGCGCATTGTCTTGAATTTGCCGGCTCAGGCACCATGTAGGTCTTAGATTTTCGAACCTTCTAACCGGATCAGGACAGGTACCCGACCCATGAGCAATTCGCCGTTCATCTTTGAAGCCACCATCGACAACTTCCAGGAAAAGGTCATGGATGCGTCCGCTACCACCCCGATCCTGGTGGACGTGTGGGCGGACTGGTGCGCCCCTTGCAAACAGCTGATGCCGATCCTGGAAAAACTGGTTGCGGAATATAACGGTGGCTTCCTGTTGGCGAAGGTCAATGCGGACGAGCAACAACAGCTCACCGCCAGCCTTGGCGTACGCAGCCTGCCCACCGTGATCCTGGTCAAGAACGGCCAGGCGGTGGATGGTTTCAATAGTGCCCTGCCGGAAGGGGAAGTGCGCAAATTACTTGAGCCCCACGTGGAAAAGGCCGAGGATCAGGAAGCGCCCTTCGATCAGGCCCATCGCCTCTGGGAGGAGGGGGACCTGGATGGCGCACTGGCAATCTTCAGTCAGCTCAATCAGCAAAACCCCGACGACCTGAAAGTGCTGATCGACCTGGCCCAGATCAAGGCAGAGCAGGGCGACCTGGACACGGCCGAACAGGTACTGGAAAGCCTGCCCCCGGAAGAGAAACTGCAACCCAAGGCGAAGCAGCTGGCGGCGCGCCTGAAGATCCTCCGGCAGGCTGGCGAGCTGCCCCCCATCAAGGACCTGGAAATGGCCCTGGAGCAGGACCCGAACGACCCGGACGCCATGCACCAGCTCTCCATGCAATACGCACTGAACGACCGCAACGCCGAGGCCATGGACCTGCTGATTCGCCTGATGCAGACCAACCCCGGTTACAAGGACGGTATTGCCAAGACCTCCCTGGTGGAGCTGTTTGAAAAGCTGGGGAACAACAATCCGGATGTGCGCACCTATCGGCGGAAGCTTTATACCCTGATGCACTAACGGGTCTGCTCCGACCAGTTCCTGGCTTACCTTTAACCTGCTCCTCCCGTCAGTGCTGATGGAAGGGGCAGGTGTCTTTCCTGAATGTCAATTCCTGCAAAACTTCGCTCCCAGACAACAAAAACAGCATCAAAATGACACCAAGTTGTCATATTGTTGTGGTAGCCAACATCTCCCCGCGATAAAATAGTCGCTTCCTATAGATTGGTTCAGGCGTGCGTGCTTGTCATGCCAGCCGTCTCGGTGTTCGACGTCCGTTACCATGCGGAAGTCTCCGGTCGAGCCAGTTTTGATTTCCTGACCCTCAGTACGTGTTGCCATTTCCCAAGATGAAATATCAATCCCGCTTTCGTCAGCTGTCATTGCTCCTATTCAAGTGCTTTCTGTTTTCCTTCAGCATACTGCTGGTTTCGCGCTACCTGTTTTTTATGCACATACAGGGCGTATTGCCAGAAACGGGGGTTGATGATGATATCTGGAGGGCTTTCTTTGTTGGCGGGCGTTTTGATGCCAAGGTCACCGCGATTGTCTATTCACCCCTTTTGTTGAGCGGTCTTGTTGCCGCCGCGTTTCATGGCGCTTACCAGCGCTGGCTAAGGTTTGCGGTCGGCTACCATACGGTTGTAACGGCACTCTATGTGGTCGGGTGTATATGCAATTTCTATTACTACACGACCTATGGCACCTATATCGACCTGTTTGTTTTCGGGCTATGGGAAGACGACTCCGCCGCCGTGCTTGTCAATATCTGGGAAGACTACCCGGTGGTACGTGGTTTCCTGGTGGCGTTCATTGTCGGTGCGCTGGCGTACCTGACCTCCCGTTGGTTCCTCCACAGTCCGATGGGGCGAATAAACCCGAGAGCCTATTGGCACTGGAGCGTTACATCGCTGGCGGTCGTCGCTATTTTCCTTTCCACCTTTGTGACAGCGCGTGGAACCCTTGATAACCACCCCCTCAAGCGCTATCACGCCAGCGTTTCCCAGTACAAACCGCTGAATATGATCACCCCGAATGTCTTCATGGCACTGGACTGGGCGACCTCTGATTACAACAAACAGCGGCGCTTCGAGCCGGTTGCTGAGGCCGCACTGAAATCCCAGATGGAGAAAGTGCTCGGTCAGCCGACCCCGGTTTACCACACGCCCGAAAACACTTACCTTCATCAGAACCCGCCCCATGTGGTTGTCGCCATGATGGAGGGCATGGGCATGAATATTATGGTGGAAGACGATCCCCCAGGTAACGACCTGCTGGGAAGCCTTCGACCGCATTTCGACGACGGTTTTCTTTTCCAGCGCTTTTTGGCAGGCACTTCCGGGACGATCGACAGCATTGTAATGACCTTGTTTCACAGTCCGGTGGCGACCATCAGTCATTCCTCGGTCCAGAATACCCCGTTGCCAGGGTCCGCTGTGCTGCCCTACAAGCAGGCAGGGTATGAAGTGGCGTTCCTGTACGGTGGAAATGGCATGTGGCGTAACCTGGCCAACTACCTCCCTGTCCAGGGATTTGACT
>Ga0208301_1000078_pt1 | contig 40385 bp, 62 predicted proteins | sample 25BtaG_FD_184100 | JGI IMG/M metagenome (GOLD analysis project Ga0208301, IMG submission 184100) | Marine viral communities from Cariaco Basin, Caribbean Sea - 25B_WHOI_OMZ_CsCl (SPAdes) (version 2) | ecosystem: Environmental > Aquatic > Marine > Oceanic | place: Caribbean Sea: Cariaco Basin...
GATGTACCGCCACTGATAAAGCTAGAGGACTTAGAACATGGCTAGTAAATCAAAACTCACTGACTGCATACCAACCCACTTAACCCGCGATAGCGCAAATGCGGTTAAAAACTTTGCGTTCGATGAAGATGCGACGCCTAGTCAGTGGGTTAGACGCTTGATTGATGATGAAATCAATCGTCGCCGCCTACAAGCTCAGGCTACGTTACGAGCACTTGGCAATCTAGCGAACGATGCGAACGAAACGAACGATTTTGAAGAAGAATAACCAACAGGGGATTTAAAGATGGAATTAATACTAAGCGACTTATTAAACAGCGACATAACCATGACCAGTCGCGAAATTGCAGAGGTGACAGGCAAGAGGTTGTACCACGTCAACAGAGACATATTAGCCATGCTGAACGAGCTTGATTTAGATAAATCCAAATTTGGTTCTATCTATTTTGACAACAAAAACCGCCAACAAGTCGAGTATGTCCTAGATGAAGAGTTAACTCTTACCTTGGTTACGGGTTACAGCATCAAATTAAGAAACGCGGTAATAAAAAGATGGAAGCAATTAGAAAACCAAACGGTATCGCTACAAGACGAAATCAACAAAATTTGCGCTAAAGAAAACTTTGACAAAGCTATTGGTTCGATTCACGGCAAAGGCTTAGCAGAGCGCAAGAAAACCAAAAAGGTAAATCAAAACATATTCCAGAGCCTCATAGGTCAAGCACAACTAACACTGGGGTTAAGACAATGAGTAACTTAGATGACTTAGCTTGGAAGCGTGAGTTTGACCGCGTAGAAGCCAAGCAAAAGAAAGCGCAGCCAACAGAAAGAACGTGGGCTGATGAAATGGTAGACATGCTTTTTGATAACAATCACAACGAAGTTAAGGACAGCGACAATGAAATCAACTGATAAAGATTTATTTGCTTGCGAACGCCAAGCCATCACTGAGGCAGAAATGCAGGAGATAGACGAATCTCTAGCAATAGACAAGCCAATTGAAACCAAGGCGCTTGCAGACGCAAAGAGAAATGCTTTTTACGCAAAACTTTAGGTCACGCTAAACAGCCTATTTTTACTAATCATCATTTATGCAGTTATCCATTTTCTCAGGGGTTAATCATGTCTCATAAAAACAGAGACCCAGAGCTGCGTAAAAACCTAGACATAATTTGCAGCAAGTTTAAAAAAGGTCAGTTTTTAGACTTGATGGATTTTGATGTATTAGGCATCAGCGCAGACGGTTCAAAGTACGCAATCAGAACGCTTAAAACAGAGTACGAACTGGATATTTTAACGGTCTGCCGAGGTAAAGCGATAGTCGGTTGGATTCTAGCAAACGAGATTTTATAGGGATTTAAAAATGTCAGATAGAGAAATGCACTTTCCGCCAATTAGCGGTTACCCAAAGCAAAGCGATACCGCAATGTCAGTCGATGCAATAGAAGCATGGCTTGACCAGTTTCCACAAAAACGTGCTGAGAATAAGCCTAACCACGGGATTATCCAAAGTGTAGCGGACACTAGAGAGCTGTTTTTACGCCCTATGAGTGTAGCAGATCGCAAAGCAGCAGTGGCTAAAGCGCAGCGCGAACATCGCCAAGCATTAAAAAATCTAGCCAAGCAAGATGCTCAAGACGCAAAAGCGATAGCTAAGCAGTTAGCAGAATGGCGTAAAGAAAGTAAAAAACCAATCACAGCCAAAGAAATAGCCGCTGACAAAGAGGCTAAGCGAATAAAGCGAAATGAGCTGAATACCAATAGACGCAAGGAGTTAATCCGAAGTGGAGAAATGTCAACCAAGAAAGGGCGTGAGGTTTTAGAAAAGTTAAAAGCCGAAGGTGTGATTTGCGTGGCTGATTGGGATATGGAGCGCAAGTATTTGTCATTCATCATGACAGACGCGAGAGAGCTGGGTTACAAGATTGGCAGCATCAAGTCAGGTCGATTTGTGACGCATTACACGCTAGACAAGCAATAAAAAACCCTAACGACGGGAATCATTAGGGCTGACAACTTAAACCACATAACGCGAATTATGCACAGGAATTATAACAGATGAATATTTTAACACAAAGCAAAGCAACAAAAATGACCAGTCAACAAGTCGCTGATTTGGTTGGCAAGCGTCACGACAACGTGAAGCGCCTAATCGACAACCTTGCTGACAAAGGCGTAATTAGACTTCCTCAAATTGAGGATGTCAGAAACCACCAAGAGCAGTTAGTAAAAACCTATATTTTCTCAGGTGAGCAAGGTAAGCGTGACAGCATTATTGTTGTTGCTCAGCTGTCACCAGAGTTTACCGCTAAATTGGTTGATCGCTGGGCGGAGTTAGAGCGCAAAGCACCAGCAATACAAATACCGCAATCATTCGCTGAGGCTTTACAGCTTGCAGCCGACCAAGCCAAACAATTAGAGCTTGCAGCGCCAAAGGTTAGCGCTTACGACAAGTTAATAGAGTCTACGCACCTAAAGTCGGTCGGCGATGTTGCTAAGAGTATTGGCTTAAGGTCAGCACAAGCATTAAACAAGAAACTAGAGGCGGTACGTGCTTACGATGGTCGCTGCGGCAATCGAGTGTGGAGTGGTTGGTTTGTAGAGCAAGGCTTAGGTGAAATGAGAACAACGGACGAAGGTTATAGCAGTAACAAGATGACCGCAAAAGGTCAGGCATGGGCGCTTAATTTGTTTGGAGGCAATGAGTAATGAGTTTTACATTAGTAGCAAAAGTAATGAGCCTAAAAGTGGGTAGTTTGCCTCGAAAAATGGTCTTGCTGAAACTAGCAGACCAAGCAAACGATGACGGCTTGTGCTGGCCTTCTTATCAAACTATAGCGGAATCTTGCGAGCTTAGCCGTAGGTCAGTGATTAGACATATTCAGCAGCTAGAGACAGATGGTTATTTAACCATCACTAAGACCTATGACAAGTCAAATAAGAAGAATTTTAGCAATAGATACAACCTTACTTTGAATAGGGGTGACAGATTGTCACTAGTGACAGATGAAGCGCCAAGTGGTGACAGTGTGTCATTACCTAGTGACAGTGTGTCACCCGAACCTATCAATGAACCTATCAATGAACCTATTACTAAAGATATAGGTGAAAAGAAGAAGAAAGTAGCTGTTAGTAAGTTTGTAGAACCAACACCTGAGCAAGCCAAAGCCTACTTCACTGAAAGAGGTCATCAAGATGCAGTAAGCGAATCTGAGAAGTGGATTGATTACTACATAGCTAACGGCTGGAAGGTTGGTAAAAATCCAATGAAGGATTGGAAGGCAGCAATTAGAAACTGGATGCGCAACTACCAACCACAGCCACAGCAAACAAATTATCAGGGGAATAACAATGCAATCAATCAATCAGCTAACAAGCAAGGTCAGCAGCAACCTAACCACTTCGACCAACTCAGAGCAGAAGCTGCAGCTAAGTACGGAAACGCACAGCCAGAACCAAGCGAACCAAGAACGGTCAGTTAACCTTGTCATTGACTTGTTTGAAGATTGGTTACGAATGTATGGCAGCAAACTAAAAGAGCGTCAAACGCTAGATTTGAGAACAGCAGAGCTATGGACACTTGCGATCAAGAACTCAGGTATCACGCTCAAAGAGTTTAACCAAGCAGCAGAGTTATCGCTAAACCTTAAATGGCCACCAACAGCAGCACAGGATTTTATCGAGCTAATACGCCAAAACAAGCCTAGCGAATATCCAGCAGCACAACCCGCTTTCAACACAGCTTGCCAAAACTGCGGCATGAGAGGTGATGTTAAGCGAGATTGGAAGCATGAAGTGGTTTATGAGACAGCAAACCGCATTGGCTGGGGAGTGTTAGCCAGTGCCACTGAGTATTACTTCAAGACCTTTCAAGAGATTTACGAGCAAGTGGTGAGTGAGCATAGAAACGGTGATCGGTTTGTTATTCCTGAAGAGCGACAGTTGGCTTATGAACATACACCAGTACAGCAGGGCACAGCAGCAAGCGCGAACATTGACGCATTTTTAGCCAAGTTTGGCAGCAAAAAAGGTGAAGCGGTATGAGAACAATAACAATGCAAACAGTCAAAGACGGCAAGCTATCGGGCGAGATTTTAGAGGGCGGCAAGTATTGGCAGATAGCGCCTTTTGATTATAACGGCAAAGACCAAGAAGCGGCACTGATGGATAGATTGGACATTGTGCAGATTGAGGTGCAGATGGAGAAAGATATGGCAGGGAGTGAGCAAGCATGAGCCAAACAGTGTTTAAACCAGTGTTTGATGGATATATGAAGATATACCTACACGATGAAATTCCGGAGCGGTTAGCAGACAGAGCCACCTTCGTTGGCCAATGGGTTAAATCAAGACGCAAGCGGATTATGAAGCGCGATAGGAAGTTTCAAGTGACGCTACACATCATGGATACGGACGGTAACAAGCGCGGATTGCAAAGCATGGTTTTCAAGGACAGAGGCGGCAAGGGTGATTTGTCCAAAGTGATATTCGGTTTTGGTAATGAGTTTGTCGATGAATTGCGAGTAGGGGATAAGGATTTGAAAGTAGATTTGGTTAATAGTTATGCGGTGGTCAGAGCATGAAAGACAAAAGAAACACAAAGAGTTTTGTTAGAGATACCCGGCGATGCAGCAGAACAGAAACCAAAACGCACAAGCAGGCCATGTTTAGAGCCGGAGTTAATACCGATGATGTGAACGGAATTATTTGCGGCGATTCAGATATTAAATTCTTAGCAGCATTGTTTTACGACGGCAGACCCCAGGGCAGTAGTTTTTGGGCGAGAAATGACCTGGAGATATACGAAATGGCAGATAAGTTAAAAGCCGAGTTTATCGACAATAGCCACGAATGGCAGTATCAGGACGAAATGCTTTGGGAGGTAAGGATTTATGACTAAGAAAAACATAGCAAACAATAAAACAGTACAGCGCATGGAATGGATAAAGACAAACACGGTGGTTATCACTTACACGTGTGGCAGTAAAGAGACTATGAGTAGAGCCACGTTTAATCAGATTATCAGAGAGGTTAAGTAATGACCGAACTATCAGAAACGCAGATTCAGAACAAAATATTGCGGTGGGCAAAAGGATATCCGTACAAGGGCAAAAAACTGGCTGATTACCTTATCCATGTGCCAAACGGTGAAAAGCGAAGTAAACGAGTGGCAGCAGGGTTAAAACACAGTGGAGTGAAGAAAGGGTATCCAGACTTGGTCATGGACATAGCGCTAAATGGTTACCACGGGCTGAGGATTGAGCTTAAAACCGAAACTGGTGGCGTAGTATCACCCGAGCAAAACGAGCGCCTTAAAATGCTAAATAGCGAGGGGTACCTAGCGGTGGTCTGCAAGGGATTTGATGAGGCGATAAAAACGATAACGGATTATATGGGTAGCAAATCATGATTAATGTAGACGATGTTTGGTCAAGGCATGGCGATTTGAAACAAGTCAAAGTCTCATCCGTTCAGCCTACGCAGATAGGTTGGAAATATCGGAATGATGACAAGGAGTATTTTACAGAGCGCAATGTGTTTCGAATCACTCATGATTTTGTATGCAATCAAAAAGGTGGCAAACGATGAGCGACAAAATAAGAAAGCGTTTAGACCGAGTAACACAGCTCGATAGCAGAAACCTACCACGTATTAGCGGTATTTGCGTCATTAACGGCATTGAGCGACCCGTAGCAGCGTTTGAAGTGCCAAAAGGTACAAAGGCGTCAGAGCTTGCAAAGGTGCTGCTAGAACAGGCTTATACAGAGCGTGAGTATAAATTAATGGATTGGATGCAAGGAGCAGGGCGATGAGTGGTATTGAGATTGGTAGTGTTTGGGTATGTATGGGTTTTGATATTGAAGTTACCTCGATTGCTATGCGTGACGACAGACAAATAATAGTTAGCTATCAATACCTCAAAAGCAAGGAAAGGAGTCAGGCGTTTATATCTGATTTTCTTAAGAGAATGACGCCAAAAGACGATAGCCAAAACATAGCAGCCAGCATCTTACAAGATGCAATAGACGCCATGAGCGAGCGCGGAAAGTCATACGACACAGACGGCAAAGGCGTAGAGCGCAGCATGGATAAAGTGGTCGCCATGTTCAACACGCTAACAGGGCATACGCTTACGACTGAGCAAGGGTGGGATTTTATGATCCTACTAAAACTGGTTAGGGCTAGCCAAGGTTACAAGCATGATAACTACATTGATGGGTCGGCTTACTTTGGCTTAGCAGGTGAGGCAGCAAGCGAGGCCGTCGATGACTAAAAAGACATGGGTTGTTAAGACAGACGACCAAAGATTGCGCCACATGAGCTATCTAGCGCAAAAGGAACTGCCCTACACAGCGACAGATAAAGAGGGTGCAGATAAGGTGAAGCGTAGTACGGCAACTAATCGCTTGTACTGGTTATGGGTAACACAGGCTGCTAATGAGTGGGGAGATACAAAGGAGGGTGTTCATTATGATTTAAAAAGACGGTTTTTACTTAAGATTTATTACAGAGATAGTAATTCATTTGCTGGTATGTGCGATTCGATAAAAGCTCTACAAAATTTGGATTTGCAGCACTACGACATGATAGCAAAAGAAGTTGTGGATTTAGTTAGTACAGCCAAAGCAACAGACGTACAAATGAGTGAATATTTGAACGATATTTACAGGTTTTATTTAGAGCAAGGATTGTGCCTAAAAACACCTGATGAGCTGAGATTTACTCTAAACAACGATTGATGTATATGGTGTTATAAAGTATAATAAACCTATATAAAACAAGGATTTAGATATGTCAAAGATTGATGTTGGTTATGTATTTTCTACCAATGGTGGGTGTGATGCCAAGGTCTTAAAATACGATGGAAGCGAAAGGGTTTTGATAGAGTTTCAGGATGAACATAAGCATCAGAAATTAACGTCAACGACGCACATTAGGTCTGGTTCTGTAAAGAATCCTTACCAACCTAATGTTCAGGGTGTCGGGTATGTTGGGGTTGGCAAACATCAGGCATCAATCGGCACAAAGAGAACTCCTGAGTACGAGCTGTGGTCTAGAATGATGCAAAGGTGTTATGACAAATCGTACGAGGTAAGGAGACCGACGTATAGAGATTGTACTGTCTGTGATGAATGGCATAACTTCCAAGTCTTTGCTGAATGGCTGGTTAATCAGGAGTTTTACATAGAGGGGAATGAACTAGACAAGGATTTATTGGTTACAGGCAATAAGCTGTACAGCCCCGAGTTTTGCAGGTTTGTGCCAAGAAGGTTGAACACCATACTTACTAACTGCACCAAACCAAAGGGAGATTATCCGCTAGGTGTTACATTTAACAAAAGAGAGCGTAAGTTTTTTGTTCAAATGTGGATGGACAGAAAATCCGTAAGTCTAGGTTATTTTTTAAATGTTGATGATGCTAAAAATGCCTATGTTGCCGCAAAAGAGGCATACGTCAAAAAAGAGGCTGAGAGACTTAAGGATAAAATGGATAACGATGTTTATAGCAGCCTTATGTCATGGACTGTACCGGAATAAAAAAACAACAGGGATACTCTCTATGAGCAAGCTAAGAAAGTCAGCACAAGGTCAGCAATGCACGTTGCGACTGACAGGCTGCAACTATAATCCTGAAACAGTAGTTCTAGCTCATATCAGAATAAATAGGTTTTGCGGCGTAGGGATTAAGCCCCCTGATTATATGAGCTGCTTTGCGTGTTCAAGCTGTCACGATTCAATAGATGGCAGGGTAAAGAGCGACACGGTTTATAAGGATATATTGAGAGCGCATTTTGAGACGATGCAACACTGGGTCGAGGTTGGATTAATTGAGGTGAAGAAATGAGCGACTTATCAATAACGGAATTACTTTTTGCGTACGGGCATTGGTGTCGTGACGACAATAACGAGCTTGGCTGCAAGTCACCGTCATTGATGCTTATCAAGTCAGCACCTAAGCTGTGCAAGGATAGCGTAAGGGCGGCTAGTCGTCGCACAGTGGCTTTCATTAGTGATGATGAGGCGTTAGCAGTAGATAGGGCGATGAATAAGCTCATGCGCCACTCTGTTCACTTGCATAACATCATTACCTATCATTTTATCTATAACTGGTCGGTAAAGCAGATAGCTGATGATTATTGGTCACAGTTTGAATATCCGTGTGGTAAGAAGAAAGCGACCAATTACCATGTTAATCCATTACTCAATCATGCTATTGGTTTCATCAATTGCGAGCTAATAAACGATAAGGCTTGTATGTTTTAAAACTAGGTGGTAATATTCGTATAAGCTGTCGATTAGTACGTAAGCAGCTACCTTATTTAGCAAGGTTAAGCCAATCGCAGGAACGAGAAAAGCTGCGATAGGTCGGACAGGGAGTTACCCAGTTGCCTTGCTATCTTATCTATCGAGCCTAAGCAACGACTTGCCATTTAGCGCATACACTTAGGACAAGCGGTGGCTGATAACCGTTAAGAACAAATATCAGCAAACCAATTTAAGCCCTATCTATTGATTTAGATGGGGCTTTTTTATGCCTACGATTTAGCATGGAAGCTGCTATGAACAACCTATCCAACGAGCAAGTCTTTAGCAATTGGCAAGATTGCAATAGAGAAAACCGACAGCAAGGCGCTGATTATTGGCATGACTTTATGAGTAAGAGAGCCAAGCGTGGTTATAAAGGCGCACAGGCTGTTGTTGATAAGATGGATAGATTGAAGTAACCAGTTTGCCCTCACTTGATTGTGCAGGGCATTTTTTATATGCAAAACGAAACGTCGGAGGACGTATGAAAGACGGAACGTCCGACGGCGCGGTAATGGGCAGGCCAACGATTTACAGTGATGAGTTGGCAGATGAGATTTGCTTGCGTATGTCACACGGTAGAAGCCTTAATGATATATGCAAAGACAGTGATATGCCTGATCGGTCAAATGGCTGAAGCATTCAGTACGCTAACAGAAGCTTATTCGGCTACCACGTCTTACATGATCCCTAAAAACTACAGTCAGCTTGGCGATATTGCCAAAGGTAAAGCGACAGCTGAGAAAAACATTGTCATCCATTGGCCCGCCATAACAACACTTGGTATTGGTACGCCTGGTCAGATATTTGACAACTTGAGTACAGGTGAGATTGAGGATGGCTTCTTAAACAGACAAGTTGTCATCCAAGCATCTGAGCCATTGGCAGAAGCGCAGTTTATAAAAAATGATAATCAGATTGACGAAATATTAACCAGACGCGGTAAAGAAATTATCCCTGGCGGCCGCGTCGATATTGTCGTTTGTGAGATTGATGACAGACGACAGTTGGCAAAATAACAACGTATAGAAAAGTATATTGAATTTTATAAATGTTTATTGAGGGTTGAGATATGAGCGACACTTGGTTTACTAGCGACCTGCATTTTGGTCATGACAATATTGTTAAGTATTGCGATAGACCCTGCGCAGTTGCTGAGCACTCAGATTTTATCGTTGAGTCACTAAACAAGTACATCAAAGATGGCGATACCGTCTATCACTTAGGCGACTTTAGTTACGGCAAGAAAATAAAGTTTGATGACCTAAAAGCGATACTGGATAGGTTGAATGGAAACTGGCAATTTATTATCGGCAATCACGATAATGAGAACCAACTCAAAGCATTGTGTCAAAAAACTAAGCATAAAGTGTTAGGTGATTATCACAGTGAGAGCATTGAGGGTAAAACCTTCATCATGTTTCACTATCCTATCGAGTCATGGTGGAATAAGAAACGTGGTGCAATCCATCTTTACGGACATACTCATCATAACGATATGCGTTATATAGAGAATAGGTACAACGTCTGTTTTGATAGGGACTTTAAACCTTACCCTTTAAGTCAATTTATAAAATAACACTTTTGCCCACTATTGATTTAGATGGGCTTTTTTTTAAGACTGGCAGTGAGACACACTGTCGCTAATCGTAGAGGTTCATATGTAGATAAGCACAGGTTTTGACATGTACCTAAATTCAAGCTCTCACGTACTGCCTGCCAGATTTAGCCACTGGTAGCACATGCCATAGAGACAACCACTAGCAGATGACAACTGCGACATACGATGAGTTATCAATCACCATATTATTTGCATGTGATGAGGATGCGAGTTGATAACACTGCTTAGCTCACTTCGGTGAGCTTTTTTTACACTCGCTGATTGGAGGTGAGCATGTTAGATAAAAAGCTTACCGCTAAGCAAGCGCGATTTGTTGAAGAATACTTGGTCGACCTTAACGCTACTCAGGCAGCATTACGCGCTGGTTATAGCGCTAGAACAGCAAAAGATATCGGGTGTGAAAACCTAGCAAAACCCAACATTGCAGCAGCTATCGCAAAAGCTCAATCTAAGCGATCAGAGCGTACTGAAATCACGCAGGACATGGTTTTACAAGAGTTGGCGAAAATTGGTTTTGCAAACATGCTGGATTATATGACTCCGCACAATGGCGAGATGCACATTGACATGAGTAAACTTACTAGAGATCAAGCAGCTGCTATTAGCGAGTATCAAACCGAAACGGTAAGCGGTAGAGGTGAAATGCCTGATATCGAAAAAACTAAGTTTAAGTTACTCGATAAGCGCCAAGCATTGGTTGATATCGGACGACATCTAGGCATGTTTAAAGATACGGTCAACCATGTGTCGGAAGATGGAAGCATGACGCCGACAATCAACAACTTCAACGGTGACGCTCAAGCAGCAAGCCAAGCCTATCAGGATATTATGGGTGGTAAATAATGCCTATCCCTTTTGCATTCGATTTTAAAAATCCTGATTATGCACAGGTGTTTGAATGGCGTATTGAGCGATTACAGCGTATTAGACAAAACCCTGAATCATTGCCAGCATTAAAAGCATTTTATAAAGACAATCCAGCACAATTTATTATCGATTGGGGTGTGACTTATGATCCTCGCAATATTGAGCGCGGTTTACCGTCATACATACCGTTTTTGTTATTCCCTAAGCAAGAAGAGTGGATTCATTGGCTGATGGACGGTTGGAAGTTGCAAAAACCGTCCATAACGGAGAAAACACGCGATATGGGTATGTCTTGGCTCATGATGGGCTTGTCATGCTCGCTAGGGTTGCATAACAACGGTTTATCAGTCGGCGTTGGTAGTCGTAAAGAAGAATACGTTGACCTCATTGGCAGCCCTAAAGCACTGTTTGAAAAAGGTCGTATGTTTTTAAGCGGATTACCGCCAGAGTTTCGCGGTGGCTGGATTCGTGAAAAACACAGTCCTTTTAAAAGAATTATATTACCCGAAACTGGTAGCGTGATTACTGGTGAAGCGGGTGATGGTATTGGCCGTGGTGACAGGGCGTCATTGTATTTTGTTGATGAAGCAGCGTTTTTAGAGCGTCCGCATCTTGTCGATGCCTCACTGTCAGCTACTACCAACAGTCGAAATGATATATCTACACCCAATGGCAGTAATAACTCATTTGCCCTGCGCCGACACAGTGGGCGTATTCGGGTATTTACGTTTCATTGGCGTGATGATCCGCGCAAAGATGATGCCTGGTACAACAAACAGTTGGACGAGCTCGACACGGTGACCGTAGCGCAAGAGATTGATATTGACTACTCTGCATCGGTTGAGGGTGTGTTGATACCGTCGGCATGGGTCCAGTCTGCTATCGATGCGCATAAGAAGTTAGGCATTACTATCAGTGGCAGTAAGATTATGGCGCTCGATGTGGCAGATGAAGGCGTTGATAAAAACTCTATCGCTGGGCGTCATGGCGTTTTGCTCAATCACTTGGATACATGGAGTGGTAAAGGCTCAGATATTTTTGCCACGTCTAAAAAGGCGGTCGAGGCAACCGCTGACAGTCAATCAGAATACTTTTTGTATGATGCTGATGGATTGGGCGCCAGTGTCAAAGGTGACGCCCGGGTGGTTAATGAGCAGCGCAAAGACTTACCTGATGTTGATGCTCACCCTTTTCGTGGTTCAGCCGGTATCTATAAGCCGGAGCGTGAGGATATCTTAGGCAAAAAGAACAGCGACGCTTTTGATAACTTCAAAGCTCAAGCAGGGTGGGCACTACGCAAGCGTTTCTTAGTAACTCATAGAGCAGTAACCGAGGGTACTGCGTTTCATCCTGACGACATTATCAGTATTGATAGCACGCTCGATGAACTTGCCAAACTAACTACTGAGCTATCACAGCCTACCTACGCAAAAACCAATGCGGGCAAAATATTAATCAATAAGAAACCTAAAGGCACACCATCGCCAAACCGATTTGATGCGGTGATGATGGTGTTCGCTGACAACATGGTTGAGAAGAAATCCACTAAACGACATAGAGCCACAGCTGGCAAACGGACGTACAGATGACAGACATGACTAAAAAGCCGCGTTACCGTGTCAAAGCTGGCGGCACACTAAGCCAAGAGCAGGCGATTGATTTACGCGGTAAGTTGTTTTACCAACAGCTCATACGCCAAGACACCGACGAGATACTTAAAAAAGCCGGTATCAGTCGCTATGCGCTTAAGACACTACTTACTGACCCTGATATTGACCAAGCGGTCGATAGACGTACTGAGGAGCTAACAAGCTCGCTTTATACGTTGATGCCGTCTGAAGGAAAGGTTGCTGAGTTTATCTATGAGCAATTAGATTTGCATCTTGAGCCGATATTGCAGGGCGTGATTGACAGTAAGCTATACGGCTATGATGTGGCTGAAATGGTATGGGGGCAAGACGATAAAAAGCGTAATGTCGTCACCAAACTAACAAGCAAGCCGATTGATTGGTTTGAGCCTAAAGCCAACGGTGATTTATTGTGGTATCCCAACGATGGCAGTGAGGCAATTACGGTCAGCGACCAAGTAGACTATCAGTATCGCTATCTATTCCAACAGCACAAGCCGACGTACTTAGAGCCAAAAGGTAAGTCATTATTAAGCCGCATTTACTGGCTGCATTACTTTAAGACTAATGGCTGGCGTTTTTGGTCTAAGTTTTTGGAGCGTTTTGGTAGTCCGTTATTGATCGGTAAGACTGATGCAGCGAGTGATGAGGACGCGCAAAAGTTTGCGGATGCAGTCCTTTCTGCACACAACTCAGGCGTAGTGACTATTGGTATTGACGAGGATGTCACGCCGGTCACAGGTGGCAGTAATGGCGAGGCGTTCGTTGCGTACAACGATGTGACCAAGCAAGGTATCACTACCTATCTGCTAGGTCAGACGCTGACAAGTGGCACGGATAACGGCGGTACTTACGGTCAAGGCAAGATACACCAAGAGCAGCAAGAGATTATCTTTAACAGCGACCGTAAGCACGCGATCAAAGCAGTACAACGGTTTATTGATATTATCTGTTATGCCAATGGTTATGATGCGCCTGAATTTAAGTGGATAGCGAAAAAGGTTATTCCGGTTGATCAGTTAGACGCTGACAAAAAAGCGTATGACATGGGCTTACGCTTTAATAAGTCATACTTTGTTGATGAATTGGGTTATGAGGAGCGCCATATCTCACACGTTGAGGTGTTTACAGGTGCGACCACGTTGCCGATATCAGCAAAGGCTAATTCATTCGCTAGCAAGACTTGGTTGCCGTTTAAAGCTGCTGATAGTGATAGCGAATTTACCGACGAACAAATGGAGCTTGAAGCAGTCGCAGATGATGCACTAAATGCGAGCGTACAGCCGTTTGATACTAATGCGGTGCTATCAGCTATCAATAACACTACGGACGCTGACAGCTTACGTGAGGCACTATTTAATCTATGCGGTCAGGGATTGGCTGAGAGTGAGTTTACTCAGTTGGTTAATACCGCATTGATGGTCGCTGATGTGCATGGCTTTGCTGATGAATCGAGTGAGGTTTAGTGGTATAATTAAGCCATATAAAACAAGGGTTTAGCCATGAATGATAAACTAAAGAAACGTCTACAAAGAATCATAAAAATATCCGAGAAAATGGATGTTAAAGACAAACCTGCTTGCATGTACGATATGTTTGCAGCATTCATTGATTCAGAGGTTGTGCCTAAATGGACTAATGTTAGTGACGGATTCCCGCCAATAAAACTAAGTGTTTTAGTTGAAGTCGAGACAACAAAAGGGATTTACAAAGACGTTAGTTATTTTTGGGGTGATGATTGGGATATTGAGCACATGACTGACGTAATACGTGTAGTTAGATGGATGCGAATCCCTGATTAAAAAACAAGACCTCACCTAACCGTGGGGTTTTTTAATGTGCAAAATAAAGTGAGCAACCAATGGCAACGACAACAGCGGGATTTGACGTACAGTTTATCGAGGCCATTGCTTACGCTTTAAATCGTAACGTGGTTTTGCCTAATGAATACTACGACCGCATGACACCTATTCAGCGTCAACAAGCGGTATCTATCGCAGGGCTTGCACAGACTGAGCAGATTAAGCATGTGATGGGCTTGGTCAACGAGCAATTAGTTGATGGCGGTACGTTTGCAGACTTTCAAAAGGCAGTTAAGGCAGGCGATATTGATATTAATTTGCCAAAGCATCGGCTAGACAATATCTTTCGCACCAACATCCAAGGCGCTTATGGCCGTGGTCGGTGGTATCAGCAGCAGGCCAATAAAGATGAACGCCCATACCTGATGCGTGACGGCATTAACGATATTAGACAGCGCCCAGCGCATAAAGTTTTGTCAGGTGTGGTTAGGCATATTGATGACCCATTTTGGCAGAAGCATTACGCGCCTGATGGCTATCGTTGCCGCTGTATCATGCGCTCTCTCACCAAGTCGCAAGCTGAATCAAAAGGTATAACCGTCGATGACGACTTGCCAAATGTGCCAAACGATAAAGGTTGGATTGGCGGTACACCGGCTCAGTACACAGGCAACATGAATCGGTTAGTCAATAAGACAATAGCTGAACTCGCTATCACGTACTACAAACAATCAGGTGCAATATTGGCAGCAAGACAGCGGATTGAAGCAGCTATTACCGTGATGTTGGCACAGCCGATACCTGAGCTTGCGACATTGATTGACGAAGCCAAGGAATTGATTGAGGAGCAGGGCGAATGAAAATTATAGAGAATCATGAATATATTAGCTGGTCTGTCGTTAGTTGTGATGAGAAATTATCCGACACATTTAAGAAAACACTGTCTAACACCCAAGCGCATAGTATTAATTGCGGGGAAAATCGCAAGCAATTCTCTTTAGATGAGCTATGGCGGAATATGAGCAGTCTTAAACACGAGCCTATGGATGCTGCGGTCGTTGCTAAACTTATAGAAATGAATGCTAGATACATAGATGTTAGTTTTGATTAAGGAGTATAGCGAATGACAAAGAAATCACGAATACTTAAAGTTATTGTGCTGATAGCTGATATAGCATTGACCATATACACCAAACGCAAGAAACAAAAACAAGACCGCCGATAAGGGCGGTTTTTTACTGCCTACACAAAGGTAAAAATATGAACTTACAAGCAAAGATTAAGCGCGATATTGATAGCCATGCGCTCATGAGCTGCACAAGGCTTGAGCATCAGCTTGCGTCTATCGACTTCAAAGCGCTATCACGCTATGACGATGACGACAGTGAAGCGGCTTACACGGTTGAGAATGGCGTAGCGACGATTGATGTGCGCGGTCTGCTAGTACCTGAAACCTCAAGCGATTATCGCTCATGGGGCGTGACAGGCTATGCAAACTTAGCTGATTACATTCAGCAAGCCAATGATGATTACGTAGTAACTAGCATTGTCTTAGACATTGATAGTGGCGGTGGTTATGTCGCAGGGCTTGATATTGCAACTGAAGCAATTTACCAATCTACAAAGCCGATTGAAACGTTTGTCAGTGGCGATATGTATTCAGCCGCTTATTGGCTAGGCGCTAGCACAAGCAAGGTTACAGCGTCTAAGCATTCAGGCGTTGGTAGCATCGGTGTTTATGTAGTCCACACCGAGGAAAGCGGTTGGCTTGAACGCTATGGCGAAAAGGTTTCATTGTTCCGATCAGGAAAGTGGAAAGCCGCGTTTAACTCATTTATGCCATTAACAGACGATGAAAAGACACGCTTACAAGAAGGTGTCGATGAATCTGCAAGTATCTTTTTTAATCATGTAGCAGCACAGCGCAATGTTGATGCCAAAACAGTCAAAGGCTGGGAGGGCGATGTATTCACCGCCGTCAAAGCAAAAGAATTAGGTCTAATTGATGCGATTGCGGATAGCGTGGCAGTGTCAAGCAGCACCAAACAAAGCAACACTAATCCGCAACTTGAGGAGAATTACGTGGATGAATTAGCACAGGCGAAAGCCAAAATCACAGCGCTAGAGGCTGAAAAGGCTCAAGCGGTACAAGATGCAGCCGACGCAAAAGCCGCAGCACTGGCAGCGCAAAACGCACTGGCAGAAACGCAAGCAGCTACCCGTCAAACCGCTATCGACAAGTTAGCTGCTGATACTGGTCGCACGTTTACCGACGAGCAGGTGACCGCGTTTAAAGCGATGGATGACGCACAGTTTGCTGTTGCTGAATTTATGGCAAAACCAATTGAGCAGAAAGCGCCGCCATTACCTGATGGCTTGGATAAAGAGCAGGCAACAAGCGGTCGTCAAAGTGGCGAAAGTAAAATCATGGCGGCTGTCGAAGCAGCTAAAGCACAAGGAGCTAAATAATGCCTAACTTTAATTACACAACCGAACAGCCTTTACCGGTCGATATTGCGCCTACCACTGATAGCGTCGTACCTACTACGGCAACCGCCTATAAAAAAGGCGACTTACTTGTGATTGCTGCTGACACTAATGCAGCTACTCATAGCGTAACCGGTAAAGATTTTCATGCTATTTGCTTAGCTGATGTGACCGCTGCACAAGCGACTGAAAAACTAGCGATGGGCGTTGAAATGCCGGTTTATATCGCGGGTAAGTTTGACGTGGCACAAGTCAAGATTAACGGCGTTGCATTAACACCAACTCAAAAGCTAGCAGCCCGTGCGCACGCTAATCGTTCACTACCTATTACGCTTAGCGTAGTTAAATAAGGATAAATATTTATGGCTACTTTTGTATTTGATGATGCGCAAATTGATACCGCATCTTTTGAAGAGCTTGGCGCGGTTTATGACCACAGCAAGCCAGTTGATAGTTTTTTACGTGACCGTTATTTTGGTAATCCGATTTACCTAAATGGTCAAGACAAAGTGCCAGTAGGTGATATTAAAACCTACGTACCGCTTGCACCAGCCGTTTTGCCGACTGCACAAGGTCGGGTTATCAAAGATAAAGTTGAATTAAACGTCAGCTATATCAAAGCGCCTTACTTAAAGCCCGCGTGTGTCGTTGAGCCGCTGAGCGACATTGACGCTAAGATGCAAAAACTATTGCAATCTATGCGCGTTATCGCAACCAATGCTCCAGGTGTGCCGCCGACCATGCAAGACGAATGGGAAATGGCAGCCGCCAACTCTTACTGGACTATCCGCCAGTCAATCGCTGCACGTATCGCTTTGATGTGCCGTGATGCTTTGTTATACGGCAAAGTTGTCGTACAAGGTGATGATAATGCAGGTGTGACCGTTGATTATGGTCGTCATGCTGATCTTAAGTTTAATCCGTTGGTTGCATGGGATGCAGTAGGCGCTACGCCTTACGAAGATATTCGCAAGATGGTTAAGAATTTAACCAAGCATGGCAAGCGTCGCGCTGTTGATGCCCTTATGTCTAGCCGTGTATTTGAAGCATTGGCGGATAATGAGAAGTTTAACAAACGCTTTACTGCTGCACTCAATACTAATGTTAGTCGCGTATTTGACGGCGGTTTTGGTGGTGAGACTGAGGCGACCTTACGCGGCACTTTAGACGGTATCGAATTTTGGACGTATGACGTTGAGTTTGAAAAACAAGACGGCACCAGTGAGCTAATGATTCCAGAAGATGGTTTTTGGTTAGTGTCTGAGCGTGGTAACAACTTGTACTTCTGTATGATTAAGCATCGTAAAAATCCTGCTAAATTAGCAATGGAATTGATGCCATACCATGTGTTTAGTGATAACCCATCTGTTGATGAGTTTATTGCTGATTCAAGCCCATTGCCTGTGACCATCAATAAAAACGGTGCCGCTGGTGGCGTTGGTTTTATCACTCTTTAATAAACCCTTAACTTAATTGCCCTGCCTAATCAGTAGGGCTTTTTTTGGAGCAAATTATGTCAAAAGTTTATATTGCAATGAACGCTATCGGTCAATTTAACGCCGGTGAAGAAGTCGTAGGCTTGGATGATGCCGAGCGCATCGAATACTTGCTAAGTATCGGTGCTATCGAAGAAGCCGATGGTGAAGGTGGCGAAGTGGTCAAGCTCGATAAGCTAACCAAGGCTGATCTAGCAGCATTACTCGATGAAGAAGGTATCGAGTACAACGAATCAGACACCAAAGCCGAGCTAATCGCGCTATTTCCAAAGGACTAAATTATGTATGCGACTCATGACGATTTAATAAGCCGCTTTGGTGAGCTTGCTATAGCTGAGCTTGAGTCCATGCACAATGACGGCTTGCTTGCAGTCACTAACGCACTGTCTGACGCATCAGAGAAGATGAATAGCTACTTATCTATACGCTATAAAACGCCATTGAATAAGACTGAGCATTTAAAGTTGGTGTGCGCTGACATTGCTCGCTATTTGCTTTATATGAACGAGCCGACCGATGAAGTCGAGGCACGTTATAAAGAAGCGCTTAAGTGGCTGCAAGATGTTGGAGCAGGTAAAGCAAACGTTACCTTTAACGAGCCATTAACCGACGATGAGCAGCAAAGCACGTACATCAAACCTGCTGTGCCAATCGGTGATAGTTATCGTGGTCAAGTCTTTGGTGATGATGTGTTTGCCAAGATGCCGGGCATGAATTGAGGTCCTTATGATTGATGCAAACTTATCAGGCGGTGACGAGATCATCAGACGGCTGGGCGCTTTGTATTTTGATAGTCAAAAAATGCAGAAGTTTAGCCGTATGGCTGGTGCTGAGATGGTCCATCAAACTGAGGAGCGCTTTTACAATCAGCACGACTTAGGGCGTCAACCGTGGATACCGTCACAAAGGGCTATCGCGGATCAGGGAAAAACCTTGCGTGATACTGGTCGACTCATGGCTTCACCCACCTACATAGCGCTACCTGATGGCGTCAAGTGGGGTACAAACGTGGTGTATGCAAAAGCGATGCACTACGGGCTACCTTATCGCAATGTCACGCCTAGACCATATATGGGCATGAATGAAGACGACAGAGCCAGTGTGCTCAATATTATTAATCGGATTATGGACGTGGACTTATGAGTAATTATTTTGCAGTAGGTCTTGGCTTGATTGACCACTTAAAAGCAAAGCAAACGGAGTGGGGGATCAAGCACGTCGGTACGGTTGCTAGTATTAATAAGATTAATAAAAACACCACACCAGCGCTATATGTCATTAATACATCAAACAATCCACGTGCTAACGGCTCGATAGATAGTGTAGATATGCAGCAATGGACGGTTGTTGTCGCTGTCAGCAACCAAGCAGCGCAAGACGATGTTAGAGCACTCATGGAAACGTCAGGCGAGCTTATCAGCAAGGTCATTAATCACGTACAAGGTTATGAGTTAGACGATTATCACGAACCGTTAGAACGCACCACAACATCAGGCAGACCGGACTATTTCAGCACGTTTGCGCTTTATCCGCTTACTTTTAGCACACAATTTCAGCCTTAGAGGACAATCAAAATGGCAGAGAACTTAAATCAATCCCACGCCTTTATCGGCAAGGGTAAAATCTTTATGACACCCATTACGGGTGCAGTACGTGGCAAGCCTTTTTGGGTTGGCGTTGCGTCTGCATTATCTTTTGCTCACTCAGTCGAAGATGAGAAAGAATTAATTGAGCACCATTCTGGCACCAACCAAGTTTGGGATGTGTCAGCCGGTACGAAAAAGACTACGGTATCTTTGACTATCCAAGAGCGCCGCTTAGAGGCAATGCGCGCAGCACTACAAGCAACCGTTGAAACCGTAGCGACTGGCTCCGTGGTAGCAGAAGAACACGCCGTCGATGCAGTTGGTGATATTGCTTTTTTAAAGCATTCAAATGTTACTGTGACTACTGTTACGGATAGCGCTGACGGCCCATTGTCTGAGGGTACTGACTATAAAATCGACAAGCAGTATGGCCGCATTGAGATATTAAAAGCGGGCTTAACAGGTATCAAAGTCGGCTATACCTACGGCGAAGCAACTGTCATGAAGCCAATGACCGATAACGTGGATTTCTACGAGCTACGCATTGACGGTATGAATACGGTCGGCCAAAAAGATAAACAGATTGTCACAGCTTATCGCGTCAAGCTTAACCCGTCTGATGCTTACGATCTAATCAATGACGACTTTGCAGAAATGCAGATTGAGGGCACAGCGTTATTTGATGAAGCACGTAATGCCGCTTATGAGATTAAAACGATTTAGTGATTATTTCTAATTCCCTCGAATTCGGGGGTTTTAGATTTTTTGTTTAATCAAGTCATTACGCTGTGATGATTTGCTCAAATAAAAAGAGGTGATTATGCGTACTAATGCACAAACTAAACTGACAAACACTGTCACAAACGCTGTCATCGTCTTATCTGATAGCTTATATCCTGATGCTGAGCATGATTGGTCATCAGTAGTATCAAATACCAAGTACGCGCTAGACGGCACGATGATAGTTGAGCAGTCAGTAAGGCAAGCTGGCAGACCATACGTGATGCAAGCGCCTGATGGTCATGGCGTACTATCACGAGCAACGGTTAATGCGCTCAAATCTGAGCGTGACAAGTTGGGCGCTACCTTTTGGTTGGATTATCTAGCAGATGGAGCGGTAAAGCGCGTAAAAGTGATATTTGACACGACGCAAGAGGCCATCAATGCTACGCCAATCAAAGGCTCGACAAGTCCAGAACTGACCGATTATTACAATGTGTCGCTTAAGTTTTTAGAGATACCGAACGTGTAAATGGTATAATTAAGCATACTTTTGATGGGGTGTGTTATGAGTGATGATAAAATAATTACCATAAATGACATAGATAAGTTGCGTGACGAGCGCGATAGTATTTTTCGCAAAATGGAAGCGTCAACAAACACATCAGAGCGCAATTCGTTAAAATGGGCTTGGCACATAAAGCAAGCGCAGTTAAGGCTATGTACCGATAAAATCAGCTCTTTGCCTAGCAGCGAGTTTGGAGTCGACGATGAGCGATATTAATCACTTTCAATTAGTAGAGGGTGATGTTGATAGCTTGACTTGCCCTAGCTGTTCATCAAAGCTTAAATTAAATAGCACGTATATCCGCATCTTGAATGACAACGGTTCTTTGCGAATACCTTGTTTTGTGTGCGAGACACCGTTAAAAATATCATATATATTAAAAAAACTTCATATTAGACTTGAATAAAACCTAATTAGCAAAACCACAGCCCACTCAATGAGTGGGTTTTTTAATGCCTACAATTTGACGGATGATAACAATGGCGATTACTCAAAACGATTTAGAGATACTAAAGTCCGAGATTATGGCTGATACGCCTGATGGCGGCGGATTGCCTACAGGTATTGCTGTCATTGATGGGGTATCAAATAACTTATTTCCTGATGTGTCGGATATTGACCGCCTTATCGGTCGTGTGCGCCTGCGTAAGGTATCACTGGCAGTCAAGACGGCTAATGCGGAATTGCTGCAAGCGGTGCGGATGCTGTTTACTGAATTGCCTGAAAACCCGAATATTAGCGTTTTTGCGTTTAAAGCCAGCAGCTTTGCGGATAGACGAGTGGATGCTCAGAACAAGATTGAGAGCTACTTAGCTTTTGGCTCAAAGTGGGCAGGGCACTTGCTTGAAACCCAATTAACAGGTCAGCGGGTTATCCAAGTGTCGCTTGATAAAGGCGATCAGATACCAGCAGTCGGACAGCCACTTGTAATTGTGCAAAACGAGGGTCAAAGCGACGAGTTTTATCAGTATATTCGTCCGCTTAAGGTTGACACAATCGAGCGCCGTTTTCAACGAACTGTTAGCGAGACAGTGACACGTATAGTCGCAACGATTGAGTTTGGCGACACGCTGACAAAGACTTTTAACGGATTAACCGTACCTGAGTTTTATCAAAACGCTAGTACCAGCCGCCGCGCAATATTACGTGAGGCTCGCGTTGCTGATGCTGCTAAGTATTACAGCGCCAGTCGCTTAGCTGAGCCAGTAGTGGCAATGACAAGTCGTCAAGTGCGCTTAAATTCAATCTACACGCAAGTTGTGCCAAGCACACAAGTAGAAACGCCGATATTACAGCGTGACCCAGCCAATCAGGTTGCTACTCAGGCGCGTGGTGATGGTGTGATTGCTATCAATCAGTCGGTCAATGTTGCGACTAATACAGCGTTTAGTCTGCCGTCAGGTATTGCAGTCGGTACGCTGAGTATTGCGGTAGGTGGTCGATCGCTAACTGATAGAGATGGTCAGTTAGTCGATAGCACTGGATTGGCTTATGCGTCTATCAAATATGGCGTTGGTCAAATCACATGGTATAGCGTCTTAAATCTTGGGCAAACAACGGTAACAGGTAGCTATAAACCTGCGAGTGAGTTTACCCGCGTGGCACAAACTGATTATCAAATCGTTGGTGACAACGCAGGTTATAACTATGTTCGCGAGCTGGGCGCTGAGCCGGTGCCTAACAGCCTTAAAATCACTTATACGGTAGATGGTAATAACTATCTCGTACACGATGATGGACGCGGCAATCTGATTGATGATGACGGCAACGGACGCGGTACAGTACAAGGCAAGACTGTATTGCTTACGACTGCTGCCATACCTGATGCTGCCAGCTATATTATTTACTCTTTTGGCGTGGATTTAGATACGGTTAAGTATGGCGCTCAAGCATTATTGCCAGCTTATCACTCGGCAATTCTTACTGATAAAGTGGTTGGCAATATAACTATTACATGGGCAACCGGCAAAACAGCGACTATGACTAATGGCATTATCACTGGTGATGCAACAGGCACGTTTGATGCCAATGAATTACGCATAGCGCCTAAAGAGACGGTCGCCAAAGATACTGTATTTACGGTGACTTATAACAAAGTGCTGGATTCGATGACTACAGCAATCAATGCCAATTATTCACCGCAAAATGCCAACGGTGTTTTCGTCGGCAGTATTGATCTTGCAAGCGCTATTGAGGGTTTGGATTTCCAAGTAATTCTTAGCGATAAGCAGAAACCACAAGTCATGATTAGTTTTGGCATCGCTGAAAACAATACCAGTTTGTTTGTTAAGACTGTTTTTTATCCAAGCTATCAAAGTGTGCAGTCGTACAGTGGTAACGCTATTATGACGGACGTAAATATATCATGGATGCCATACGCAAGCGGCTCGGCTGACGATTGGCAGCCAACGCTAGTAAGTAGCAGTGTAAACAAAGCAACGGGTAAGGTTAATTTTTCTGTCAAAGTGGCGCGTAAAAAAATAATTACTGATGTGGTTATGGTTGGCGGTATCAATAAAAGCCCTATCTTTTCCACGAATGCCGTTAACGAACTTTTATTTATCGAGACAGCAAGAGTTAAAGGCATTGCAACACTTGGTAGTACGACCGAATCAGCGACAGTAGGTATAAAGGCTGATAAGTTTCTTGTAGCGCCACCACAAGCGTCAGACACGCCAGTGGTTAATGGCTCAGTATTTATTGATGTACTCGGACAGAGCTTGCGTGATGATAATGGCAATGTCAAAAACGGTTCATCTGTAGTTGGTACTATTGATATTAAATCAGGAGTTATAGCGTTAACAACATGGGCTGCAGGGGTTGCAAATACAGCTAGCCTTAAATCAATGTTGCGCGAAAACGACCCAGTGCCACTTGCTAATATTATTTTTAGAACACCAGTTGCGCCGCTTAAAAAAGCCTCATTACAAATCAGTGCTGAGCTTGCAGACGGTACGATATTGTCGTTATCGACTGATGCACAAGGCGGCATTACTGGTAGTAAGTACGCTCATGGTACGGTTGATTTTAAAGCGGGTGTTGTTGCGCTGTATTTTTACGAAAAACTGGGAGTAACAGCGAATCCTAGCATCGTGAATGAATCATGGTATGACGCGGCAAATATTTATATGGACGGGGGCACAAACTATATCAATAAACCGATTTACGTTAAACCTGACAGCATCCGTTATAACGCGATTGCTTACAGCTACTTGCCGCTTGATAAAGAGCTTATCGGTCTTGATCCGGTGCGCTTGCCGACTGATGGTCGTGTGCCATTTGTTCGCAAAGGTGACAGCATAGCGATTACTGAGCTTAAAACAATGGCGCTACCGACCAATGCACCTAATGACACGTTTGATTTAGGCTTTGAGCGTTTGTCAGATGTGAATGTCGTTGATAGTACAGGTAAAAAAGTGAGCTTTGATTACCTTGATATTGACTTAGACGCTGGTACATTAAAGCTTAACGGTATGTTTGATATATCGCTATACACAGCTCCGTTGACAGCCAAATACCGCATTATGGATATTGCGCTAGTCATTGAGACTGATATATCAGGGCGTGTAACGCTATCAACAGTTATTACGCACAATTACACCACAGCAGCGGTCTTTAGCTCGATGCTATTAGCAGGTGATATGCAAGCACGAGCGTTTAATGTTTTTGGTCAAAAATCATGGGGTGGCGTTTGGAGCGATAGCTTAGTCGGTGATTCTACAACCGCGCAGCTACAAGTTACTAACAATCCTATCGTGGTGACTAATCGCGATGCCATTACTGAAAGCTGGGCGCTAGTATTTACCAGTCAAACGGCATTCAACATTATCGGTCGGACAGTCGGTCAAATTGGCTCAGGGTCGACAACTACGCTAACAGCACCTATTAATCCGATGACTGGCTATCCTTATTTTACGATACCGGTTGCTGCTTGGGGGCTTGGTTGGTCAGCTAACAACGTGGTTAGACTCAATACCGATGCGCCTAAATATCCGATATGGATAGGCAATGCGATACAGCAACATCAAGGTAGCAGTAGCGATAATTATGATTTCACTATTGGCTATCATGCCAACATCGATAGAGAGCGAGGTGCGCCATGATATTGAGTATTGATGCTAAAAACGCAGCCTTGCAAGGCATTGCCGATAGATTAAACGTCGGTACTAATTCGGTATTGTCGCTCTATGTTGGCGCAACTCTGGCGGCTGAGTTTGCGCTGACCAATCCCGTAGAGGCATCTATTGCTAACGCTGTAATGCTGTTTAAGATGCCGCCTAGAGTTTTGGCGGTATCATCAGGAGTGTTAACAGGCGCTAAAATATTAGATGCAAGCGGTGTGCTCATTGCTACGCTAGACGTGGCAACAGAGATTACGCTTGATAAATCGCAAGTCTATCAGGGTGGTTATGTGAGCATAACATCACTACAAATAGGTATCTGATATGGCGGTTATTAATGGCAGGGTAAAACGCTATGACGGCACCGCTATTGATTATGTTTTGATATTCAAATGGAGAGATGGCAAGTGCTTGGGTAAATCAACACCTGATAAAGCTGGGAATTGGTCGTTTGAGTACGATGCTAATATGATAGTCGGCGTCACTTATGTTGCTGATGGTTGTGAGCCGCTATCACATGGACCATATGAATTTGTACTTAATAAATAGGATGAATTATGAGTATATTAACTCCGGTTAAAGTACCAGTAAAGATTTATAGATGGGACGATGTAGGCGCTCCCGTATTTAACAAAACGACAGATGTTATTGCGAAACTTTTTAAAGCCTGTCTTGTTACCGGTTACGGTGCAAAACAAGGCGCAGGATGGACAATGCCGTTTGAAGTTAGCGGCATCAAAGTATTTCGTCCCGAGGTATGTGCTGAGCCTGATTTTTACTTGCGATGTTCCGGAAATACAACAACGCAGATGACAGCGCAAGTTTATATCAATATGACAGACGCAAGCACAGGTGTTTTAAAGCTACAATGTAGTGATCCTTTTAAATTTGCGCGGGGTATTATATCCGGCAAGTGGATATTAATTGCCTCATCACGCGCTTTTTGGTTTTTTTGCGAGCAAGCTGAGGTTGCCTCAACTCCCCAGCAAACAACTGGATCGTATTTTTTTGCAGGCGATGTATATAGTCAAAATAATACAAACGTGTATATGCAACATACAGCAGGCGATAACTATGCTGCATATAGCTCGTTACTACGCACGTATTTATACAATAACACCCCGTCGACAGATAAAACTGTTTACAGTCCGGGTAAACTACTCCAAAGCGATAACAGTGTTATTACAGTTGATGTAACATCAATCACAAACTGGGACGGTACAAATAAAGCATTAAATAAGTTTGTGTTGGCTCCGCTTGTTGTTAATAGCGCTAACGATATGTTTGTGCTGCCTGGCATTTTTACTAGCGCAGATGGCGTGACAAAACAAAATTTTGATGAGGTCAGTATTGCGAGTAGCGTTGCGCTAACAAACACAGTTGTTTTTGGTACTGGCAGCACGATGCCTAGCAACTTTTATATTAGTACAGATTATTGGGTGCGCTAATGATTATTGACTTATATTATCAAGCATACGGCACAGGTTATATTGCAGGTACTAATGATGGAATTGTTACGGTGAGGGGCAGCCCAGCATCACGCAAGATATGGTTACTTGATGCACAAACACTTACTATCGTTAAAGTTGTGACGTCGCTACCAAATGGTCATTATTTGTTTTTAGGGCTAAATCCTGATCAAGAATATTTGGTCATGGTGCGCGACTACAAGCGTGAGCTTGAGCCGTTTGCATGGGATTACGTTAAACCTGTAAACGATATAACACTCGATGCACAGCAAGCATTATGGGCATCATGGCAATAAATTGAGGTGATAAATGGCAAGCCCACCTGCTAATACAGAAACAATTATTTATATCACGTCAGAAAGCTTGCCGTTACCGTTGTCAGTACCAACAAGTGAGCAACCGCTATCTAGCGCGCTACCGCTGAGTATGTCGCGTAATTTGCGAACAGTTGATGGTGGAGATATAGAGCCACCTAATGATGATGTAAGTGTAGCCATTAGTGCAATGGCTGTTATCGCGCCTACAGCGTCCGCAAGCGCAACGGCTGATTTTATCGAGGTCGGCGTAACAGTCACTGCATATTGCGATCTAAACGCCACTGCAAGCATGGTCGCAAGTTATGACGCTAATGTATTTAGAGGCATCATAGGTGATGTATCGGGCAGTATTCAGCAATCAAAACTACAAGGTGTTAGTGGGCAAGGAAAATTTGAGAGCAATAAAAAGCTAAATAACAATATCGGCACTAACTGGCAGCAATCAAGGTTGGTCGGTACTGACAATCACGCTCAGTTTGAGTCTAACGAAAACTTAGTATCAGGCAATCAGTTATTGTTTGAGCAATCAAAACTTATTGGTACGAGTAATCAGCAAAGCGCCGAGTATCAGACGTTTATCGCCCAGCGCAAGCGGTTTGATTACGAGCAAGCAAAGTTAGTCGGTCAAGGTCAGTGGTACGGCTTTGAAGCAATGACTAAACGTCAAATTGAGCGAGCGATACAGGGTGAAAATAGTAAATTATTAACAGATAAGCTAAGCTCATACAACGAGTACGGCTACCTGTTAAATACTCGCACTGACTTTTTAATCGAAGCTGCAAGACTACCATTTTCAAAGCTCAGGTATGTTGCGCCTAACTTATCACAGACAGTCATACTTAAACAGCAAATCATAGACGGCTGGGAATGTGGCTCAGGTGATTTAAGGCACTATGTTTATAGTGACGAGTTACCACTACTGATGACAAGACGTATTGCGGGTAGAGGTTTGTCCAGTAACATACCTCTACCAATGACGATGCCTCGCAGCACATTGGTGCTATCAGCTGTTGAGGTTGAGGCACTACCTAACAGACCATGCAAGCGCAAGACATTGGGCGTTAATCCTACGCTTGATATAACAATGTGCGAGCCTAGAGTATTTGGCAAGTCATCAAGCATGGCAGTAAATGCAATCGGTACGCTAAACGCTATCGCATGGCTAACATTAATCGCTGGTGAAAAAGACAGCGCCCGCGGTCAAGGAGTTATATTTGTGACAAACAGTGTGTCATTAGTGCGCTCCGATAATGGGCGTGAGATTAAAATGCTAGGCTTTAGCGTGGGCATTGATAGCAATAGCTATACGTGGTCATTTAGTGCCACTGTGCCACTCTCAGAGCTATCAAAAGTCGATACAGCACATGAGCAGCGAATAGGCGTAGACTTTGAGTGCAACGGCAATCTATGGCGATTTATCTTAGATGATTGCAGTGACAGCGTGTCGTTTGGTGAAAGCTCGCTAACGATTAAAGGTAAGTCACGCGCCATGCTACTCGCGCACCCATACGCTACTCAAAGAGGCTTTAAGTTTGACACAGCTATGAGCGCAAGACAGATTGCTGATGCGGAATTAAACCGTAATGGCGTAGCGTCAGGCTTTACATTGGATTGGCAGCTCGCAGGGGTTAACGGTTGGAATGTACCAGCCAACACTTATAGCTATACAGGCAAAACGCCTATCAATAGCTTGCAATGGATAGCCGAGGCAGCCGGTGGCTTTATCAATGCGGACATGAGTGCTGATATTTTGCACGTATTGGCACACTATCCTATCCCATCGTGGGAATGGGCAGCGCAAACGCCTAGCATTAACTTGCCAATGTCACTTATTACCAGTCGCAGCCGTGGCCGTGTCAATAAACCGGCATACAACGGCGTGACTATCTACGGTGAGCATGACACTAGCTTTGGTGGATTAATCAAGCGCAGAGGCACAAGCGGAGGTTATCAACCGCCAATGGTCACAAGCGACTTAATGACAGATCAGGATGCGGCTATTAGTCGTGGCAAGATGATACTTAGTGATACAGGTGATATTGGTAACATCGGTATCTCAATGCCATTGGTCGCTGATATTGGCGTGCTAAAGCCGTCTACACTTATCGGTATAAATGATGGTGAGCAATGGGTTGGCATGGTCAGAGGCACAACTATCACAGGTCGTCTATCGAGCAATCGAGCGTTAGAGATTGACCAGTCTATTGATGTTGAGCGTCATTTTGATAAGGGGTAGTATTATGAATTTTATAGAAGCATTAAGTTTGGTTGAGAAAGGTGAGTGGGTAGGTCGTCAAGCGTGGGGTGAAGGTCGTTATTTATTTATGGGTAATGATGATGGTGAGTTTAACATCAACCCCACAGGAAATAAGGTGCTGACTTGTCGCGTAGCTCATGCCGATTACTTTTACTTATCACGAAGCACAGACGCGCAAACGCAGGATTTGCAAGATGATTTGTTTGCAAAAGACTGGGTATCCTTTGGTGTAAATAAAGAGGGTTAATTATGGCTAGCGGCAACCTATGGCAGCTATTCAAAAACGTGACAGAGCAAGGCGCTAAGCAGTTAGCGACTGTCATTGATAGACAAGGCTCAAACTATACCGTCACCATGCAAGGTGGCGGTAATACGATTGTGCAATCAAATGCGGCTTACGAGCTGCAATCAAAAGTCTTTATTCGTGATGGGCAGATTGTAGCGCAAGCACCTAATTTAACTTATGTAGAGATTGACGTATGACAGACATTAAAAAAGACGATAGCGTTAAAACTATCAAGGTAGCAGGGCAAGAGATTGCGATCAATCGCGTCAAGGTTAAAAACTTGCATGAAGTGACGCGAGCATTTACGCCATTTGTCGCTGAGTTTGAGCGCATTGTGAAAGCCAAAAAAGGTATGCCAGAGAGTGAGCTAATGGCGCTTATCGGTACGTTTACAGATGAAACAGTCATCTTAGCCTCGACACTGACAGACCAGCCGCCGAGCTTTTATAGAGAGCTTGAGCCATTAGAGATGCTGCAAGTAATGCAGGAGGTCGTCGCCCATAGTGGCGATTTTTTTATGCGTCAGATTTTCATGCCCCTAAAGCAGTTGGGGGCGCAACTGGCGTTACTTGGTACGACAGCTTATTACCATTCTACAAAATCGGAATCAGAGAATCCGACATCTTAGATATGATCTTTGGTGAATGGTGGGGTTTATCTAAAGCACTGGCTAAAGATAAGCAGCAGGAAGTTAAGAATATGGCAATCGCTGTACGTATGGCGCAAGCTGATGCTAAATCGTGGAAAGAGTTTATGAAGGGCTAGCGCAACAATGGTTAATCGGTTAAAGTTGTTAGATTATAATTTTGTTGAGTATTAGCAATGAAAAAGCTATTAGCTGTTGGTATGGCATTGGTGCTAAGTGGTTGTGGTGAATTTGATAGTTTGCCGCCAAAGGTAGATAACGGCAATGGCGGGACAATTGGTCCTGGTAGTACATTTCCTACAGATAAGGGCAATTGGAAGTATGGCAATACAAGTAATGAAAACGGCCTGTTTTCATTAACCGCTAGAATAGATGCTATTAATACATATACGGTTCCAAAATATCCAAATCTTGAGCGGAGATCATGGATCGAGTTAGAAAAAAGGAAGTTATTTGATAGCAACATATCAAAAAGATTTCTGGTTTTTGCACCTGAAGAAGTTAAGTGTACGCCAAGTTGCGACATAAGAATTAAGTTTAATGGAAATACAACTACTTATAGCTTTTTGCAGAGTAGTGAAGGCGTGTTAACTCCAGCAAGTGATCGGATAGCAGCTGAGCTGTTTGACAAAACCACGCAATCCAATAGAGCTACTATTTATCTGCCTATTATGGGTTTAAGCAAAGAGTTTGGGTCTGAGTTTAATCTTAGAGGCTATGATTCGGCTAAAATGAAATTTATAAGCGAGTAATGATATTGGATAAGATAAATAAAGAGATAGTAATTGCGCTTATAGTGGCAGCAGGATTGTTTTGGGGTTTAATTTTTTACCTAAATAACAGCACTATGTCGCCTGAAGGCCTTGATGCCATGATGGAGCGACAGGCTGATTATGAAAAAAGAGAAAGCGAAAAGCCTAAAAAAACCAACAGTAGCACCAAGTTGATCACCGACTGTCAAATCAGATTGAAGTCAACGCTACGCAACCCTAGTTCTTTAGAGCTTAAGTTTTCATCAAATCAAGCTACAAACACAAGTGATGGCACAAGGGTATCTTTTCCTTACTCTGCTGAAAACGGTTTTGGTGGTATGGCAGCAGGACATGCTGTTTGTGTTTATGACACCAGCGGGAATGTGATAAGTACGCAATTTAATTGATAACGAATAGTTCAAACAAGTCACCTTAGTTGGTGGCTTTTTTTATGCCCAAAATTTGAGGTGAGACAATGGCAGGTGATTTAGATTTTAGCGTACAGTTGCGGCTATTGAATGATCAGTTCAATAATGGCATCAATGAGGCGCGTGATAAATTCACGGCATATGCGCAATCAATACAGCGCAATCTTGCGCAAATGGGCACCGATACCGAACGAGCGGAAACGCTATTAACAGGTCTTGGCAACGTAAGCTCAGACAGACTGACCGCTGAGATACGGGCAACAGCTGACCAACTCAGGCAGATGGGTGCTGGTGCTAACTTATCAGGTGAGCAAGTTGAAGCCGCAATGCAAGCATCTGCTTTGCAGGTGACGCGCTTAGGTCGTCAATTAGAAGTCGCTAGAGCGGAGGCGGTGCGATTAAGTCAAACAGGCGCATCACCTCAAGATTTAGAGCAAGCAGCGCAAAATGTTAACCGCTTAGAAACTGAATTAAACGAAGCGCGCAGTGCCAGTGTTAGTCTCGCTAATGAGTTGTCAGGTGCAATGAATCGCGCATCTAATACGGCAGATGGTGCGCGTAATGCCATTTATCGAATAACAAACATTCGAGTACCTGAAACCATACGCGGTGAGATTGACCAAATCAGCAGATCATTGGTAGATTTTCAGCGCAACAGTGGTCGTCCTGCAGAAGAGATAGACCGGGTAACAAGGGCTGCTGAGGAGCAAATCAGAAGACTGAGAGCGGAATTAAACGGACTTGATGAAACGCAAGATAGGGTTAATCAAGGGTCAAACCGTTTTGCAGGCGGTATAAATGGTGTGCGTTCAGCCTTTGGTAGTTTGCAAGGTATGTTGGCGGCAGCAGGTCTTGGTATCGGTGTCGCTGAGATTATCGAAGTGTCAGACGCATTTAAAACGCTTGAGGCTCGTATCAAGTTAGCCACAGGCGAGGGCGCTAGCTTTGTATCGGGGTTTGAAGGCGTTAAGAATATTGCTAATGAGACATTCTCCAGTATCGAAAATACAGGCGAGCTATTTGCCCGTATCTCACAAGCTGCTGAAACTCTAGGACTTGCACAAGCTGAGACATTGAGTGTCACCCGTACTATTAACGAGGCAATCAAATTATCAGGTGGTAGTGCTGCCAGTGCTGATGCCGCAATTACTCAGTTAATTCAGGGCTTGCAATCAGGTGTAGTGCGTGGCGAAGAATTTAACTCCATCATGGAACAAGCACCGCGATTGGCTAAGGCTATGGCTGATGGTTTGGGCGTAACGCGTGGTGAATTACGAGCAATGGCACAAGATGGCGCGTTAACGTCAGAAGTAGTAATTAATGCATTACGTTCTCAGAGTGACGCTATCGCTCAAGAGTTTGGCACGCTGCCAACTACGGTCGGCAATGCGGTTCAGGTCGTAAAAAATCAGTTATTCAACTTTATCGGAGAGATGGACAAAACAGTTAATCAGTCATCAATACTCGCTAATGCTATTACAGCGGTTGGTGATAGCTTAGAAAATCTTGATCCTAGAACCGTTGCAGCACTTGACCAAACATTTAACCAGCTTATAGAGACAGTCAGTATCTTTTGGCGCCGAATAAGTGACACTTATGCTGATATTAATAATCTTATTAATTCGATAGCTGGCGGTGCTACAGATGCAAATGAGCAAGTCGGACTAATTACAGCTTCATTAAGTGGTGTCAGTATTTCTATCGGCGCTATCAATGACGGCTTAAAATCTATAGAAATAATAGGTCGCGTCATTGAGAGTGTTTTAGCGACGTGGGCGGCGATGGCAGCAAGGTTTGTGTCATACCTAACTTTTGGAGAAGCTAGACAGGCACTACAAGGTATCGCAGCGGACTTGGATGAGTACGCTGTCAAAGCAATGGGCAAGGCTGACCAAGCAGCACAAGATTTCTCATCATCGTTTGAAGCGGCCATGCTTGAGGCGGGTAAGTCTGCTGCTACTCATTTGGGTGATGCAGCGAAAGCAGCAACCGATACCTATGACCAAATGAAGGCAAGCGGTACAGCGTCAGCGGAGGCAGTTGCAGGCGCATTTACTAAAATGGCAAATGCTCAAATCGCAGCGTATGGCGGGGCAGCGTTAAGCGCGTTGCAAGCCGAGGGTGCTGAGCGCGGGCTAAAAATTGCTATTGATGAAACTGGTAAAGCTATCATCGATAAAATGAGCACAGAGGAACAGTCATCCGCAGCAGCGCAGCAAAATGCAAAGGCGCTTGACAAGAGTTATCGAGAACTTGCCGACTCTTTAAGCGTGGGTATTACAAAGGGTTATGCTGATGCTAAGGCATCGGTACTAGAACTATCCAAGAGCTTTGACGTACTGACAGACTCAGGCTATCAGACGGGCGATGTACTGCAAGCCGCTTTACTCAAGATGACCACACAAGCAAAAAATACAGATGAAGTGCGTGACGTTATCACAATGTGGGAAGAGCTGGGTGAACAAGGGCAGCTTACGGGCGAAGATTTGGCGGCAGGTCTTGACTTAGCTAATGAGCGATTAGACGCACTGACAGATGGTGTGAATAGCGTCAACGAAGCCTATAAGGTTTTAGGTTTAACTACTCGGAAAGAGGCGGCATTGCAAGCCGAGGCTTATACTCAGGCATACGGCATCATCGTTAAAGACGGCGAAGCGACAACCGGTCAACTTGCCGAGGGTTTTAAAAAGTATGCAAAAGCAGCCGTTGCCGCCAATGGGGATGTAGTCACAGCACAGTTAAAAGCTGAGGCGGCTCAACGTGGTCTGGCAGTCGCAGTTGATGAGACAGGTCGTGTCACTTTTAAATCGATGAGCGATACAAAAGAGGCAAACGACAAGGTAACGCGTTCAGTCACTAATATTCGCACAGCCTACGACGGCATATCATCAAGTGCTGGTAATGCTGGTAACGCCATGGTACGCGCTGCAAACGAGGCATCATCTGCTTACGATAAACTGCAACAGAAAATCAAAGCGGTCAAAGAGGCTCAAGAGTTGAAAAGTGGTGATGAAACACTTAAAAACTTACGAGTTTACGGCACTGAAAAAGCGCCAGCGGAAGGCAATCAGTTTGGATCAAAAACAGGCGTTGAAAACTTTTTAAAATCGGCTGGACTGAGTGCAGAGCGAGCAGCCGAGGAAGCTCGTAAACTATACGTAAAATCAGGTAAGGATAGCGGCGCTCTTAACTTTGGCGATTTGCAAGGAGTTCAAGCAGGAGCGGTTATGACTCCTGCAATGCTAGCTAATTTTAAAACAGCATCAATGTATCTACTTGAAGTTGCAGAAAAAGCAAAAGTCGACGAAGCGAGACGCAGTAAGTATGAAGCCAGTCTTAACCGGTTGCCCGATTCAGCATTGCAAGCTGTTAGTAATCTAAATAAGCAACCTAACTTTTTTGACACGGGTAACAACAATATTAGCAGTAAGAGTTATAACGTCAAGTTTACACTTGGCGGTATAACAGCAAATGCAAGTGTGCCAGAGTCTCAAGCAAGTATGTTTGAGCGCATGATGCAAGAATTACAAGACAGTAAAGCAATAGCAGGTTACTAGCCACTCATTCGTTATAACTGCTAGTAATAACACTCGAGTGGTTTTTTATTATCAAAAATTTGAGGAGAGACAATGCTTGAGATTAAGGAGGGCTTATGCAGCAAGACATGGCGATTGCGACAGTAAAATATCTTGCGATATCAAGCTCAGGCACATTAGCAGCAGCGGCAAGTTTGGGGGCGCAATTAAGTACGCCCCATGTTTATCTAAACCTACACTTGCCGTATTGGGTTTTTCTATTGTCGATGGTATTACTAAATTTCATCGGCGCATTTTTCGCACTTAAAATCGATTATATGCAAGCAAATGGCAGCACGATAAGTAACTTTTTTACGGCTGTGGTCGTCGGTCTAATCTTATCGTTTATTGTTATGCCAACTATCAGCCCAACGTCAGGCGTTGGCTTAATGCAGATAGCCTCTTTTATCTCAGGCTTATGCGGTACGATTTTTCTAAGAGTAATTATTAATATACTTAATCGTCAAGATTTGCAAGAGGCTATTGTTGATCTGATTGTCAGTAACAGCATCAAACTTGCGAACATCGTTATTGATTTGGCTGTAGCACATACCGCTAAAATCGTCACAGCCTTGCTAGCTGGAGTCATTGCCTCGCTTGTTTACACAAACAATGCAAACGATAAGAGCAATGATAATACGGCGCCACAAGCTCAGGTAACGGAGGTGGCAAATGATTAACTTGATTAGCTACCTTGTACCGTTCTTTGGCTTAGCAATATGCCTTGTCGCTGTGTTCACTCGCAAGATTGATACCCGATGCCCGATACGAGTGAGCAAAATGTGCTTATGGATGACAATATGGACAATCGTATTGTTTTACGACTATCCATACGACGCATTAAAAGCAGTATCAATTATGGTAGTCAGGCTTTGTATGTTGATGGTCAATATCTTGTATGTTGTTGAGGCGCTGCGACCAAACGAAAAATGCAAAATAATTAAATAATTCGCCCCTTTTTTGGGGCTTTTTTGTGGAGAATGATAAATGAAAGACAGTGAGTTTTTCGATTGGGTGCGGATCAATCAGCAGTCAGGGCAATTATCACAGATGCAAGTTGACGGCGCCAAAAAAGTTTTGAGTGTAGTCAAAGCGAATGAGCTGCAAGCATTTGTGGCAGCACTAACAGGCTGGACTATTGACGGTGCTAGCATAGATGATAAAACAGACACGCTAGATCGCGTTATGTCACAAAAAGGCATTGAGCATCTAAAAGATAGTGAAGGCTTGCGATTAAAAGCGTATCAAGACACTGGCAAGGTTTGGACTATTGGTTACGGACATACATCGGCAGCTGGTGGTATGAAAGTTTATGCCGGACTGACAATTACTCATGCGCAAGCCGAGCAACTTCTTAAAGATGATTTAGCGCGTATGACTTACCCAGTCATCAAACGTTTGGTCAAAGTTGATCTGACGCAAGGTCAGTTTGATGCGTTATGCTCTTTTATTTACAATCTAGGCGAAGGGCAAGTAAAAACATCTACACTGTTAAAGCTGCTTAACGCAAAAGACTATGAAGGCGCATCTGGTCAGTTTGAGCGATGGATCTATGATAACGGTAAAAAGTTTGACGGCTTGGTGACTCGCAGAGAAAACGAGCAAGAATTGTTTAATAGTTAAATCAGCCGTCCTTAATTGGACGGCTTTTTTATTTGCCTAATTTTTGAAGTGATGAGTATTGCTCGGTAGCAGATTTGGCTTAGTCGTTCGGAAGAGGATTACTATTTGATTACTTTTTTATAGAGAGCAATAAATCGCAGACAATAAAAAAGGCTTACAATCGCTGTAAGCCTTACTTTATATGGTACCAGTGGTCGGACTCGAACCGACACGCTTTTAAAGGCAACGGATTTTGAATACGCAGGTAATCGCATAACGTAGTTTACGGCAGTGTACTGTAGAATACAGAATAATGATAACTATCATCATCTTAGCTGCCTTTGCTAAATATTAGTGTACCGTATGTTATGGTAGTTTACGGCAGAATAGATTACTATTTGATTACTTTTTTCATATTCGGCAGAAAGTAATCAAATGGAAGATAAACTCACAACGAATAAAATTGATCGTTATCCTGTTGAGGATAATGACTACTTTGTATGGGACACTAAGTTTACCGGGCTTGGTTTAAAGGTTAACAAGGGTGGTACCAAAGTATTTGTGTTTCAAGGTCGACTAGGTGGCGTTGGCAATGCAAAACGTCGAACGATTGGCAAGTATCCAATTACCACGCTTCAACGTGCTATCGATGTGGCACAAGAGTGGGCTCAGTTATTTGCATCTGGTATTGATCCAAAAGATAAACGTGACGATCAGATCAAGCAAAATGAAATGCGAGCACAAGATAAATTTAAAGCGGGCATTACCTTTGGTGACGCTTTTACGGATTACTTTGAGCGCAAGAAAGGCGGATGGTCGAATCGATATATTCAGGATCATAAGGACGCGGCCAAGCCGCATTTATCTGATAAAGACTACAATCCTGGTTGCTACGACTATATCTGGGATAAGCCTTTAACTGAATTAACGCCAGAGCTGATCGAGCAATGGACTCACTACGAAAATGAAACGCGCGCGTCTCGTATGGCACAAGCGCATAGAATGTATAAAGCATTTGTGAACTGGTCCGGTGAAATTGGAGAATATAAAGGACTAATACCGGACAAGTCTGCAACAGCCAAGATTGTCTCATCGTCTATCAAAAAGGCGGGTAGGCATAAAGATACGCTCCAGCGTCAGCAGTTAAAGCCGTGGTTTGATTTGGTGATGAGTGATGCTATTAGTGACTCTCATGCTGCAGCACTAATCTGCATGTTGATGAATGGCTCACGGCCGAATGAAATGCTGTCATTGAAATGGTCTGACGTAGACTTTAAATGGAAGACGATTAAGATTACAGACAAGGTTGACCAGTGGGAACGGATAATACCGCTCACACCTTATACTGAAAAAATGATGCTATCTCTACCAAGGATTAATGACTATATATTTGGTAGTCAGCGAAATAAGGTCAGTTATATAAAAATTGGTGACACCTATCGTAATGCAGTGCTGGAATCAGGTCTGCCGTCACTGCCGCCAAAAGCTATGCGTAAGTCATTCAGTAATCTAAGCGAGTGGGTAAGTGTGCCTTATGGCATCGTGAAGCAGATAATGGGCCATAGACCAAGCGCAACTGATGAAAAGCATTATAAGGATAGGGCGATTGATTTATTAAGATTCTGGCACATCAAGATTGAGCAGTTCATCTTGGCTGAAGCAGGTATTGATATATCAGACGTATATCCAGACGTAAAAAAAGACGACATATATAAATACGTCGTCTCTTATGATAGGTCACAGGTCGATCAGTGATCGGATATCTTTCATACGCCAGCAGCATGTTTTATTTACTAATTTTGGATGAATAGGTCCGTCACCTTGACTGGCCCAATTTCTGAGAGTTGAGACACTACGATCCAACATGCTAGCAGCGTAAATATGATTAACATGTGGGGTGCCAACGTGGATGGCCACATGTGCCAGTTTCTCACCATCATAACCAAGTACATTAAAGGCATAGTCTAGTAGCTTGCTGCCGCGTAAGCCGCTAGACTTTAATGCACTGATATCAATTTCAGTTTCAATCGTTGCCATTAGATATTCTCCTTATCCAACTCATCAAAGACGTAGAAGTGCTCAGACTCATTATTGATGTTATAGCAGTCTTCTTGGCAATGTTCGCACTCACAGGTATTTCTATCTTCTGTCCAAAATGCCGAATTTACTGATGTTTGATTAAAGCCAAAAGCCACATACTGCTCTTTATGCTTTTCAAGAATTTGCGCCTGCTCAGGCAAGCTACAGTAAGTCTCAAATTCAAAATTTTTGTCAAATGCGCGGTACGCATTTATCAACTCGGCAAGCTCACTGTTGCGAATGACATTTTTATCAAAAGTAGACAAAAGCACTATTTTTTCCGCTCTTGTAATTTTGTCAGTGTAGGGGAGCGCCCATAAATCATCTAAACCCTCACCAGTTATAGTTCTTGAATAACTTTTACCACTAGCCATTGGTGGTAATGGCTCAAGATGGTTTTTTTCAAAATGCTCCCAAATGACAAAAGCGCCTCTAAAAGCATTTTGTGTTTCACCAATAAACTCTGCATAACCATCAGCTTTAAAGCCGTATATTTCAGTTGTACTCACAATCAATCTCCTTATCCAATCGCATACCCATCACCACAAACGAACGCTCACCATCGTTGGCATACATAAAGTTTTCGCCATCATCAGCGGTATAGGTATGCAAGATGGTTTCACCTTTGGTAGCCATACCAAACGTTGCCTCAAGCACATATATGCGCTGAAATCTGCTGCTACCGTCTTTTGGCACCAATTGACCGTAAAAGCCATTTTGTACATAAAAATCCGATGCTGTTACTTCACTGGCTGGGTTAAAAGCCTTGGCAGCCTGTTTGATCATAACGACTTGCGGTTTGAATCCATCAGGTATCACAGCATTAGTTTCGCTATCGGGAGACTCTATTCCAAAATCTAGACTCTCTGCAATTTCATAGCGACAATAAACACCATCACTTAGCTTGCAAGGTGCTGCATGCATACGGTGACCATCTGTAGCATAAGCATTGCCATTAGCAACGTGGATGTACTCTAGATGAGGTCGCTCGCTACATCCTTCCTTCAACGCCAAGCACAGCCAATTAAAATCGCTTTCTTTAATAAACTTATTCATTTTTATTATCCTTTATGCAAAATCTGCATAGTGCTAATAAACGGTAAATTATTCACAACTTACCCCATATTTATTATGATAGTTTTGCGCCCACTGCTTAGCTTCTTGCTTGCTCTCTAAGTAGCAAGATTGCATAGCCACACCGTCCGGTAACTTGCTGTAGATAACTTGTATCGTGTGACCTATCTCACTTATTCGATAGCTGTGACTGTCAGTGTTTGCGACATCGTTTGCCGTCCAGTTTAGTTTTTGGGTCATTGTGCGTTACTCCTATACCTGTCTATATTTTTAACGGTATGCTTTAACTGTTCAGTAAGTATGATTGCGTGGTTTAATTCGGGGTTGTTTGTGTTAGCAGGGTTCTGCTTGTTGATAACAGCGTGGACAGCTCGCTTAACGCAGATCAAATTATCTATCTTGCAATTAGTCCTATCGTTATCTAAAAATCGTATGCAGTGACCTTGGGGTAATTTACCGTTGACTGACTCCCAAGCGACTATATGCTTACCCTTCCACTCTTTAGGCTCTGCCACTTTAACTAGCACATAGCCGTCTTTACTGCATACTCGCTCGCTACCAACGGGCTTGCGGTTATGTACTGATTGCCCTTTTTTGAACGATGTAGCATTTGCGCCCATATATCCGTTAACGCCCTTATTCCACGGCGTACTACCTTTTGCTATTTGTCCAGTCAATCCGCTCACCCATCTTTTGCG
>Ga0208301_1000086_pt1 | contig 37563 bp, 34 predicted proteins | sample 25BtaG_FD_184100 | JGI IMG/M metagenome (GOLD analysis project Ga0208301, IMG submission 184100) | Marine viral communities from Cariaco Basin, Caribbean Sea - 25B_WHOI_OMZ_CsCl (SPAdes) (version 2) | ecosystem: Environmental > Aquatic > Marine > Oceanic | place: Caribbean Sea: Cariaco Basin...
ACTCCAGGGTGCGGGCATTACTTCCATTAACCAGATCGCCAATCCGACCGAAGCCGAACAGGAGAAACTGAACCAGTTCTCAAGTACGAAAGGCTTCCGGACCTGGCCCGACGAAGCGAAGAAACTGATCGGATGAAGGAAACGGAACAGCCGGTACTGCGTGACATCGTACTGATTGGTGGTGGCCACAGCCACGTTGGAGTCCTCAAGCGTTTTGCGATGAAACCGGTGCCGGGTGTTCGCCTGACACTGATCTGTCGCGACACGCACACCCCCTACTCCGGCATGCTGCCCGGCTACGTGGCCGGGCACTACAGCTACGACGACTGCCACATCGACCTCAGCAAGCTGGCGGAGTTTGCCGGCGCCCGGTTCTACCGGGATGAAGCGATTGGCGTTGATCGTAACACCAAGCGCATCCTCTGCCGGGGGCGCCCTTCTGTTCCCTATGACCTGCTATCCATCAATATTGGCTCCACGCCACGGGTCAACGAAGTTCCAGGCGCCAGTGACCATGCCGTACCGGTCAAACCCATCAACGGGTTCAATCAGCGCTGGCTTTCATTACTGGAACGGGCAGAGACCCATGAAGGGCCGCTGTCGGTTGGTGTTGTAGGCGCGGGGGCCGGTGGTGTTGAGCTCACACTCGCCATGCAGCATCGGTTACGCAAGGAATACAAGACCCGGGGCAAGGATCCGGACCAACTGTCGTTTCATCTGTTCGACCAGGCGAGCGAACTTTTGCCTACCCATAATGAGCGAGTTCGAGAGGCGTTCAGCAAGACACTCCGTAAGCGCGGTGTCCATCTGCATCTTGGCAGTGCCGTTACCCGGGTTGAGCATGGCCATCTCCGTACCGAAAACGACCACTCCTTTGACCTGGACGAAGTGCTCTGGGTCACCCGTGCCGGTGGCCCTGCCTGGCTCAGGGAAACCGGGCTGGCGCTGGACGATGGTGGCTTTATTCGCTGTCGGGATACGCTTCAGAGCGAAACCGATGACGATGTCTTCGCCGCCGGCGATATTGCGAACGTGGTGGACCATCCCCGGGAGAAGGCCGGCGTCTTTGCAGTCCGCCAGGGGCCGCCACTGGCAGACAACCTGCGCCGCGCCGCCCTTGGCAGGCAACCAAAACCGTTTACCCCCCAGAAGACCTGGCTGGCCCTGATAAGCACTGGCGACAAGTATGCCATCGCCTCCAAAGGTGACCGATTCGCCCAGGGTCGCCTGGTGTGGCGTTGGAAGGATTGGATCGACCGACGCTTCATGAAGAAGTTCAACGAGCTACCAGCCATGGAGGAGTCCTCTGCCCTGCCGGATACCTCTGCCGCGCAGAACCCGGAGGAAGCCTCCCAGGCCATTTCTGCAGTGGCTATGCGCTGCGGCGGCTGTGGCGCCAAGGTGGGCAGTACGGTGCTGTCCCGGGCACTCGGCGAACTGCGCCCCATCGAGCGGGATGACATTCTCGTGGGGCTGCATGCGCCGGATGATGCCGCCGTGCTGACCGTGCCTCCGGGCAAGGCCGTAGTCCATACAGTGGACTTCTTCCGGGCATTTATTGATGACCCCTATGTATTCGGCAAGGTAGCTGCCAATCACAGCCTGGGCGATGTGTTTGCCATGGGTGCCGAAGCCCAAAGCGCGACCGCCGTTGCCACCGTGCCCTACGGCATTGAGTCCAAGGTGGAAGATGTGGTCTACCAGATGATGTCCGGTGCCGTGGAAGTGCTGAATGACGCCGGCTGTGCCCTGGTAGGCGGGCACACAGGTGAAGGCAAGGAGCTCGCCCTGGGTTTTGCGGTCAACGGCCTGATTGATCCTGACAAGGTGATGAGCAAGGGCGGCCTGAAGGCCGGTGACAAGCTGATCCTGACCAAGGCCATCGGTACCGGTACCCTGTTCGCAGCCCACGCCCGCCTGGCCGCCAGGGGCCGCTGGATCGATTCAGCCCTGGCCTCCATGATTCAGTCCAACCAGGAAGGCGCCCGCTGCCTGCTGCGCTATGGCGCCAAGGCCTGTACTGATGTGACAGGTTTCGGACTGCTGGGCCACCTGGTGGAAATGACCCGCCCCTCCGGTGTCGATGCTGTCCTGGAGCTGTCGGCTATCCCGGTCCTGCCCGGGGCCGAAGAGACCGCTGCCGCAGGTATCCTGAGCTCTCTGCAGCCCGCCAATATCCGCCTGCGCCGGGGCATCCGGGACCAGGCCAGGTGGGTTGACCATCCCCGCTACCCGCTTATCTTCGATCCGCAGACCGCGGGCGGACTGCTGGCCAGCGTGCCGGCCGACCAGGCGGAGGCCTGCGTCGCAGAGCTTCGGTCCCTGGGCTATCCGCTGACCTCCATTATTGGCGAAGTCACCGAACAGGGGGAGGCCATAGAGCCCATCAGTCTGCGGGACTGAGGGCTACAGCCTTTGTCAGGGCCTCGTCCAGGGAGGCTTGCTCCCGTTCCGGCGTAAATTCCAGCGCCAACCTGTCAACGAGGTGGCGCAGGTTATCCAGCCACTCAGGCTCCTGCTCTGCCCTGAGCATAAGCCCTGCAAGGGCCTGCTCATCGCCAACGGGATAGACACCGGGGTAGTTTTCCCCCAGCAAGCCGAGATTGCCGGGAATGTCGGAGGCCAGCACCGGCAGACCCGCCCGGCAGGCCTCGGAAACCACATTGGCGCCGCCTTCCATGGTAGAACTGATGACCATGGCGCGGCACTGGCTCATCAGCAGTGAAGCCTGTTCCCTGGGAATCTCACCCAGCCACTGGTACCGGGGGTTGTTGGTCATTTCGTCCCTGGCAGCCTCGGCCCAGCCATTGTCATGGGCCTTGCCGGCCTGCAGTATGTGAATCCTTGATTCAGGCGGCAGCAGCCGGGCAGCGAGGGCGGCCCGCAAAGGGTCCTTCTCTTCCCGGAGATGGCCAATGACACAAAGGTCAAAACGATCGTTGTCAGCCGGTAACCTGCTGGCCCGCTCCGGCGGAGTGGCCGCAGACTGCAGCACAACAGTAATACGAGACCGGAGTTCTTCCGGCACCACCTGCCATGCGAGGTGGTGCAGTACGATAAGCCCATCCGCCGCTGCCATGGTGGCAAGGGTCTGCTCCGGGTGGCTGTACTGGAACCGATACAGGTCCGTTCCAGTCAGCGCAATAATCATCGGCTTCTGCCCCTGTTCCCGGCGCCAGCGTGTCACGGCATCCCGGCTGCGCCAGGCATGCAACGCAATCAGCACATCGGCATCGCAAGCCTGCTGAGCATCATAGTTGGTGCCTACTGTGACCCGATGACCAAGCCCCTCCAGTAACCGTGTCCAGCGCTCGGCCGTCGCCCGGTTGCCCGAGAGTGAACCCCGGGGGGCGGGAGTCAATAGCAGTAGTTTCATTAAGTTGCTACCATTCAGTAGTGTCAGATGATTTCTACGGTAGGCCAATCGAGTCAGGTCATCGTAGAGTATCATTACAACCGGCACATGCGCTGCCTGAACCCTTCACCTCAAGGACCGATCCCTATGTTCAAAAAAATTCTTGGCCTGGCTACCATAGCCGCCGCCATGCAGACCTATGCCCTTTCCGCAGCGGCAGACACGTTTGTCTTCACCGCCATTCCGGACCAGGACGAGACGCAGCTGATTGAGCGCTTCGGTGCTGTCGAGGCCTACCTGGAAGAGCAACTGGACGTGGACGTGAAGTACATTCCGGTAAAATCCTATGCAGCCGCTGTTTCCGCCTTCCGCAACAACCAGGTTCAACTGGCCTGGTTCGGTGGCCTTTCCGGTGTGCAGGCCCGCCGCCTTGTGCCGGGCTCTGAAGCCATCGCCCAGGGTGTGGAAGATCCCGAGTTCCAGAGTTATGTGATTGCCAATACCAGCACCGGCCTGGAACCCATGGACGAGCTGTCAGAGGATCTCGAGGGCATGACCTTCACCTTTGGCTCCAAGGGTTCAACCTCTGGCCGGTTGATGCCGGAGTTTTTCCTGCGAGAGGCCTATGGCGAGGCCCCTGACGAGTTCTTCTCGAGGGTCGGCTTCAGCGGAAACCATACCCGAACCGTTCGCCTGGTGGAGGCCGGCACCTATCAATTAGGCGCGGTCAACTACAAGGTCTGGGAATCCGGTGTGGAAGATGGCTCTATTGATACCGACAAGGTACAGGTGATCTGGAAGACGCCTTACTACCCGGATTACCAGTGGACCATTCGCGGTGACGTCGACGAGCGCTTCGGCGAAGGCTTCAAGGATCGCGTAACCCAGGCCTTGCTGGACATGGACGACCCTGAGCTGCTCAAGCGGTTCCCCCGGGCCGGCTTTATCCCGGCATCGAACGAGGACTATGCGCCCATCGAAGAAACCGCCGAAGAACTGGGCCTGCTGAACTGATGAAGGCACCGCTGGAACTGGATGGACTGTCAGGCTACTTCGGGGGGCAACGGGTTCTTGGCCCGCTGTCCCTGTCGGTTGCGCCAGGGGACAAGATTGCCCTGGTGGGCAAGAGCGGTGCGGGCAAGTCCACCCTGATCCGGCTGATCCACGACCGGGTGGGCGATGAGGCGGCCCTGGTTCCCCAGGAACTGGGCCTGGTCAACGCCCTGCCCGTCTTCCATAACGTCTTTATGGCCAGGCTGGAGCAGCACAACGCACTCTACAACCTGGCCACACTGATTCGGCCGTTCAAAGCCGACCGGGAAGCGGTGACTGCCATCCTGGGCGAACTGGATATGTCTGACAAGCTGTGGAGCCCGGCCGCAAGGCTGTCTGGTGGCCAGCGTCAGCGCGCCGCCATTGGTCGCGCCCTTTATCGCAACGCCGACATGCTGCTGGCCGACGAGCCGGTCTCCGCCCTCGATGGCCCACTGGCCCACAAGGTCATGGCGCTGCTCAGGGACAGATTTAACACCTCGATAGTGGCGTTACATGACGTGGAGCTTGCGCTGGCCTACAGTAACCGGATCGTGGGCATCCAGGACGGCAAAATCGCCCTGGATGAGCCAAGTCAGTCCCTGACGGCGGCGGACATCCGCCCGCTATACGACTGAAGGCCACACCATGATGCAGGGTTGGGCCAATATACCCATAAGTCGCTCCAGAACGGCCAGAACCAGCCTGTTCTTCGTGGCGCTGGCCCTGGTGTGCCTGGCCATGGCGGATATTGCCATTACCACGGCGAACCCCTGGCAGGACCTGATGCGTTTCTTCTGGGGTGTGATGACCCCGGACTTCTTCTCCAGCGCGGGACTCGCTACCGCCCTGCTCCGCACCCTGGCCTTCGCCTTTGTGGGGGTGACCCTTGGAGCTGGCGCCGGCTTTCTGTTGGCGCTGGTGTACCGCTTCCGAATGGTTCGTACCTTTTGCGCGTTCATCCGCGCCATTCACGAGCTATTCTGGGCGCTGATCTTCCTTCAGTTCTTCGGCTTCCATCCCCTCACCGGGGTCCTCGCCATTGCCATTCCCTACGCCGGAATATTTGCCAAGGTGTATTCGGAAATACTGGACGAGGCGGACCAGGAGCCCCGTAACCTGCTTCCTTCTGGCGTCGGAGCGCTTTCGGCCTTCGTCTATACCCGCATCCCGGATTGTTGGGAACCGCTGCGCACCTATACCTCCTACCGCCTGGAGTGCGGCTTTCGGTCCAGCGCCATCCTGGGGTTTGTCGGCCTGCCTACCCTTGGCTTCTACCTGGAATCGGCGTTCTCCCAGGGACATTACTCCGAAGCCGGGGCGGTGCTGATTCTGTTCTATGTACTGATTGCTACTATCCCGTTATGGGTGCGGCCACGTATGCTGCCATTCTATATTGTGGCGGCGCCCTTCTTCCTGGGTGACGGAATGCCCATTATGTGGGGGAATGTCCGCCGATTCTTTACCGAAGACATCGTGCCGGCGCCCCTGCGTGAGACATCTTCCGAAGCCTTCTGGCCCTGGTTGAGTGACCTGGTGGTGAACCAGGCCCTCCCTGGCATCTGGAACACGTTGTTGCTGACACAGATGGCCCTGGTGGCGACCGGTGTTATAGCGTTGCTGGCCTTCCCGCTGATTTCGCGCCACTTCGGAAACCGGCTCTCCCGCACCGGGGGCCACGTGCTGCTGGTGATTGCCAGATCCACCCCTGAATACATCCTGGCCTATATCCTGCTGCAGCTGTGGGGGCCGTCCATGCTACCGGCAGTGGTGGCCCTGGCCCTGCACAACGGCGGTATTATCGGCCATCTGATTGGCCGTCAGTCCAGCACCATTGGGCTGCGCCCTGACGCACCCAGGGGGCTGATGCGCTACGGCTATGAGCTGGTACCCCGGGTGTACCCGTCGTTCCTGGCATTCCTGTTCTATCGATGGGAGATCATCATGCGGGAAACCGCCATCCTGGGGATTCTGGGCATTTATACATTGGGCTTCTATGTCGACAGCGCCATCCAGAATATCCAGTTCGACAAGGCCATGATCCTGATTCTGGTCACGGCGTTACTGAATATCGGGATCGACGGGCTATCCCGCCGTATTCGCCGGCGCCTGGCCTTGCAGACCATGCCAACCTGCTGACATTGCTGATGCTCAGGAAGCTTCGGAAGGACTGAACAGGGCCCGGAAAGGCAGTTCGAACGGCTCGCCGGCAACCTGCACGTTAATCCGCCAAACCATCTCGTCACCGGTGGTGCAGAACGGTGGTACGAAGCGCACCCGGTATTCCCCGGGCAGGCCTGTCGCGCTCAGTGCCATGGGATACTCCCCCATGTACATACTCTCACCGGTGAGTACGATCAGGGGTTTGGCAGCCACGCCGGGTATGGTCACGTCCAGTTGCAGCTCATCCCCTGAAAGCGGGATCAGAGTCAGTTTTGCGGCGCCACCTGGCGTTTGCCACTGGCAGGTTTCGACCAGTGGATGGCAAGTGGCTTGACTGGCGTTGTCCGTGGCCGATTCAGGCGCACCCAGCCATTGCGGCAACCACCAGGCAAAAGCCGCCAGGGCAACAACAAATAATACGGCTAACGCAGTGCGAATCATGGGTACTCCAACAACCAGGCGGGACACCGATCCGGTGGCATTATGCCTGTGGCCAATGACCTTCTCCACTGGTCCGGCACAGGATTTGTCCGTATACGCACCGGAACGGGGTGCCCTGTTCACCCATAACATGCGAAAATGCCGGACTTTTCCAAAACCTGCTGACGGAGAACCCGCTGTGCAACCGGATATATCGGTCCAGAACCTCAGCAAGACCTACGGCGATGGCTTCCAGGCCCTCAAGAATGTCAGCCTGGACATACAGAAGGGGGAGATCTTCGCCCTGCTCGGCCCCAATGGCGCCGGCAAGACCACCCTGATCAGTATCATCTGTGGTCTCGTGAACCCCTCCAGCGGCACGGTGACCGCCGCCGGGCACGATATCGTCCGTGAGTTCCGGGCTGCGCGGCAGGCGATCGGCCTGGTACCCCAGGAACTGAATACCGACTCCTTCGAAAAAGTCTGGAACACCGTCAGCTTCAGCCGCGGGCTTTTCGGCAAGCCACCCAATCCGGCCCATATCGAGAAAGTCTTGCGAGACCTGTCGCTGTGGGACAAGCGCAACAACCGGGTCATGTCCCTTTCCGGTGGCATGAAGCGCCGCGTCATGATCGCCAAGGCCCTTTCCCACGAGCCGGATATCCTGTTCCTTGACGAGCCCACCGCCGGTGTTGATGTGGAACTGCGCCGGGATATGTGGGAGATGGTACGCAAGTTAAGGGAGAGTGGCGTTACGATCATTCTCACGACCCACTACATCGAGGAAGCCGAGGAAATGGCGGACCGCATCGGCGTGATCCGCAACGGCGAACTGATCCTGGTGGAGGATAAGGCCACCCTTATGTCGAAGCTGGGCCGCAAGGAACTGCGCCTGCATCTGCAAGCCCCGCTGGAAGAGTTGCCGCCGGAACTGAAAGACCAGCCCATCGAGCTTTCCGAAGATGGCTATGAGCTGATTTACACCTTCGACAGCCAGCAGGAGCAGGCCGGTGTGGCCCTGCTTTTGCGCACACTGGGAGAGCTGGGTGTGGAGTACCGTGACCTGCAGACCCGGGAGAGTTCCCTTGAAGAGATTTTCGTAGGGCTGGTTCATCACGACTGATACGCCCCACAACCGGAGAGAATCTATGAACCTGTATGGCATCCTCGCCATCTACAAGTTTGAAATGGCCCGCATGTGGCGAACCCTGATGCAGAGTGTCGCCTCACCGGTGATCTCTACATCCCTGTATTTCGTGGTGTTTGGCTCCGCCATTGGCTCCCGTATGGGAGATATTGACGGCATCAGCTATGGCGCCTACATCATCCCGGGGCTGATCATGCTGACGCTGCTGATGCAGAGCATTTCCAACGCAAGCTTCGGCATCTACATGCCACGGTTCTCGGGCACGATCTACGAGGTACTGTCGGCGCCCGTGTCCTACATTGAGGTAGTAATCGGCTATGTCGGGGCGGCAGCCACCAAGTCGGTAATCCTGGGCCTGATCATCCTTGCCACCGCACGGCTGTTCGTGGATTACAGCGTCTTGCATCCCTTCTGGATGATCTCGTTCCTGGTGCTGACCGCGGTGACCTTCAGCCTGTTCGGTTTCATTATCGGTGTGTGGGCGGACGGTTTTGAGAAGCTTCAGATCGTGCCGCTGATGATCGTTACGCCTTTGGTGTTTCTCGGCGGGACCTTCTATTCCATCGATATGCTGCCGGAGATCTGGCAGACCATCACCCTGTTCAACCCGGTGGTATACCTGATTTCCGGTTTCCGGTGGGCTTTCTATGGCGTCTCGGACATTCACATCGGTATCAGTGTTGGCATGATTATGGTGTTCCTGACCTTGTGCATGGTGCTGATCGCATGGATCTTCCGCACCGGGTACCGACTCAAGCCATGACATCCCGTAGCCGGATTGCAGGTTTATTCCGGGCGTTTCTGGCTTTCTGGCTGGTCGTGGCAGCGGCCTTTGCCCAGAGTTCCCCACCCCAGCAACTTGAGACCTGGGAGGCCTGCCTGATCACCGATGAAAGGGCCATTCCGGTAACCCTCGAACACGCGGTGACAGCCGAACAGCGGCGCTGGGGCCTGATGGAGCGGCAAAGCCTGCCGGCCCGCGCCGGTATGTTGTTCTTTTACGATTCTGATCGCCCTGCCTCTGCGGGTTTCTGGATGTACCGAACCCGAATTCCCCTGGATATCGCCTGGCTGGATGAGGATGGTGTCATCCTCGCCATGGACACCATGACACCCTGCGAAACCGACCAGGCCCGCGACTGCCCCACCTGGCCTGCCGGGGTTCCACACCGGAACGTGCTGGAAATGAACGCCGGTTTTTTCGAAAAACATCATGTCGACGTTGGCGACAAGTTAGTTGCAAACCTGAACGACAATATACCCTGCTCCATGGCTGATTGAATCATTGGCCCGGTACCAGTCCTTGATAGATCTCACAGCCTTTTGACACGTTTCTGGTTCTGCCTCTTCTCTAGACCGCTTCGGCTATGCGGGCCACGGTATCGGAGGTTTACCCGGCCTGATCGGTTGACAGGACACCAGGTCCAATAAAAAACGTCCCGGCGACAGCCGGGACGTTTTTGTCAGCTTGCACGCAGTTCCTACATGCCGTGGGTAGATGCATCCACTTTCGAAAACACCTCATTCCAATAAAGCTCCCCGAGCTCTTCCTGGGAGTCCACATCCTTTACCAGTTCGACCCATTTTTCGAGAACCGGGCGGAACTCTTCGAGCATTTCTGCGCCATTCGCCACTCCATAGGTTTCCTCGTAGAACTGGGAGATAACCTCCATATCCTTACGAACAAACGCACGTGTTGCCTCTTGAAGCTCCTTTGACGCGGTGTGAACCTCAATCCCCATTTCATCGCGGGCACGCTCCAACACGGCAGCTTCACGCTGGTGATATACCCAGGGAATTTCAGCTGAAATATAGGCCCCAGCGTGCAACATGGCAGTACGCTGACTATCCGTCAGACTCTGCCAGGTACTCCTGTTAGTGTTGGAAATTGGCGCTCCGGCGAAAACGCCCCCAGGTACATCGATGGTAATATCGGTAGTCGCTTCAATGATCCCGAGGTTTTCAAGGTCCGGTGCGGATATGATTGCACAGTCCACCACACCCTGCTCCAGCGCTTCAAAGGTTTCGTTGCCGGAGAGCGTAACCGGGCTAGCGTCAAAGGTTTGTGCCCACCGCGACCATTGGGAGCCCGCCGCACGCAGACGCTTACCTTTGAGCTCTTCCACTGTCGTCACTGGCTCACTACAGTTCAGCATGTAGTTGGAACTGGACGCGATACCGGTAAAAACCTGGTTTTGAGCCTCAAATTCGCGGTGGCATTCTTCACACTGGAAGAAAATATACTCCGCCAAGGCTCCAATGTACGCCGTTCCCTCCTTGCCCTGTATTTCGTCACCGAAAAACTGCAGCTGCATAGCCGCTTCGGCAAGCAGGTTGGTATGAGCGTATTCAGACGGAAAATACGCACTCAGCAGATAGCCAATGTCAGCCATCCCATCCCTGATTCCCGCTGAAGTTTCCGCGAAATTAAGCAGCGACAGTGGGTACACTTTCACAGAGAGCTCCCCATCGGAGAACTTTTCTACTCGGTCCGCATAGTTTTGCGCGGCCTTGGCCGAGTCACTTCCAGGCGGGTAACCAATCGCATAGGAGAGGGTTCTGGCGTCCGCAACGGAGGCAAGGGTCATTCCCCCGAGTAACAGTGATGTCGATAAAACACGAACAAGGGATGTTACAGGCATGCTAGTACTCCGGATATTTGTTGTTGTAGTACGGGTGGTGGGCTCCCTCCCGAAATGGTTCATATCCTGAAATATTACGATAGTCGCGGAACACACAACCAATCAACCGATTGGTTAAAAAATCGTCGGAATGGACGAGGGGAAGCGGATCAACCTGAGTCGAAAGCGGAGAATGTTTCTCTAGCAAGTGGTGCCCGGGGCCGGACTCGAACCGGCACGACCTAACGGTCAGGGGATTTTAAGTCCCCAGTGTCTACCAATTTCACCACCCGGGCATTTCGGAAGGGTAAAGACGCGCCGAATTGTATAAGGCCATGGCGCGCAAAGCAATTGGCAGGCTAACCGCTGTCTGGGGTTGCGGCAATTTTGACCGCCGTACCATGATAGAGGTAGCCGGCGATCTGTGGGGCTCCGGGCATGTAAAAGTTTTCCAACTCCTTAATGGAGAACCCCGCCTGTTCGATCAGCCGAGCGATCGGGCGATTCAGGTGGCAACCGCCGGCGAATTTCTTCCAGACCGGGGTGATTCTGTGCTGCCACTTCCGCGTAGGGTTCTCGGGGGCTTCACCGTGCTCCAGGAACAACAACTCCCCACCAGGCCTGAGGACCCGCATCATCTGCTCCAGGGCGCGCTGGTGACCCGGAATAGTGCAAAGTGTGAAAGTCAGCAGAACCGTATCTACACTGTTATTCGGAAGTGGAATTTCCTCTCCTGGAAGGTCCAGCCACTGGACGGGTACCCGGGATTTGGCCATGTTATCGGCGGCTTTCAGTCGCATACCCGGTGAAGGCTCCAAACCATACACCAACTGGACAGTATCCGGGTTGTAGAACTCAAGGTTAATGGCCGACCCCATGCCCACTTCCAGTACGATACCGGTGGCCCGCGGGACTAACTGGCTGCGCAGCTTCATGACCTGGCCCACTGAACACGCCTTGTCGATGATATGGGGAAGTATGCGTTCCTCGTAAAAGCCCAAGGTTTTCTCCACAATTGATTTAACGCAAGTGCGTGCGACATTCTGCCCCTATGGAGAACAGCGGCTTCAGAGTAGCATGCTAGTGTTCCAGAATATAAGTTAGCTGCCGGTACTAACAAAAACTGCACAAACGGAAGGCAGTATACCAAGGTGGGAGTGGCCTCACTCTCCATAAGAACTGTAGGTACCGGAGGTTTACGATGGAGCTAGATCCCCTGTTGCTATCGCGAATCCAGTTCGCGTTCGTGGTTTCCTTCCACGCTATTTTCCCCGTCTTTACCATTGGCCTGGCCTCCTACATCGCGGTGCTGGAAGGGCTAGCCTTCAAGACTGAAAACCCGGTCTGGACCCGACTGTCCACTTTCTGGATAAAGGTGTTTGCGGTGGTTTTCGGCATGGGCGTGGTGTCCGGGATTGTCATGTCGTTCCAGTTCGGAACCAACTGGTCAAACTTTGCCCAGGCGACGGCCAACTTCCTCGGGCCCATGCTCAGCTATGAGGTGGTGACGGCGTTCTTCCTGGAAGCCGCATTCCTGGGCGTATTGCTGTTCGGCCGTGACAAGGTGCCGGCAGGGGTCCATCTCTTCGCGGCAATCATGGTGGCTTTCGGCACGTTTATCTCATCCTTCTGGATACTCTCCGCCAATAGTTGGATGCAGACCCCGGCCGGCGTTGAGTTTCGGGAAGGGATTTTCCATGTCACGTCCTGGTCCGAAGCCATCTTCAATCCCTCATTCACGTGGCGCTTTGTTCACATGGTGATGGCCTCATTCCTCACCGGTGGCTTTGTGGTTGCAGGTGTGAGCGCCTGGTACCTTCTGCGCGGACGCGAGGTTGAGGCCAACCGCAAGGCCCTGTCCATGTGCCTGTGGATGCTCCTGGTCATGGCCCCGTCCCAGGCAGTGATTGGCGACTTCCATGGTCTGAATACCCAGGAACACCAGCCAGTCAAGGTTGCCGCGATGGAAGGTAACTGGGAAACCGATACCCGTGTGCCCCTGCTGCTGTTTGCCCTGCCCGACCAGGAAAACCAGACCAATCACTTCGAAATCGGGATTCCGGGGATGGCCAGCCTGATCCTGGCCCATGATATCGACGGTGAAGTGCCCGGGCTGGACCTGGTACCGCAAGAGGAGCAGCCCCCGGTAATGCTGGTGTTCTGGAGCTTCCGGGTAATGGTGGGGCTTGGCTTCCTGATGATCGGCTTCGCCATCGCCGGCCTGGTATTGCGCCGGGGTGGGCGTTACGCCGAGAACCGCTGGTTCCTGCAGGGGCTGCGGCTGATGTCGTTGACGCCCTTTGTAGCGGTACTGGCCGGTTGGTTCGTTACCGAGTTTGGCCGCGCGCCCTGGGTAGTCTACGGCATGATGACCCAGGCGGAGGGGCTGACACCCTCCCTCACTGGCGGCATGGCCCTGTTTACCCTGATCGGTTATATCGTTGTCTACGCCCTGGTGTTCTCGGCAGGCGTTTACTACCTGATGCGAGTACTGCACGACGGACTTGAGGCAAAGGACCGGGATTACTCGTCGGACCACCCCAAGCGGCCGCTTTCCGCAGCCCATGTGCCGTTTGAATACAACGAAGACATCGTGCGTCCGGGAGGGTACTGATTATGGAACTTTTTGACCTGGCCCTTATATGGGCATTCATCATCGGCTTTGGCGTCATCATGTATGTATTGATGGATGGCTTTGATCTGGGCGTGGGAATTCTCTTCCCCTTTGCGCCGGATGATGAGTCCCGTGATGTGATGATGAACTCCGTGGCACCGGTCTGGGATGGCAACGAGACCTGGCTGGTACTTGGCGGTGCCGGGCTATTGGCAGCCTTCCCCATGGTGTACTCGATTCTCCTGCCGGCGTTGTACATCGGCGTGTTCCTGATGCTGGCCGGCCTGATTTTCCGCGGGGTGGCCTTTGAATTCCGGTTCAAGGCCAATACCTCCCGTTACCTCTGGAACTGGGCGTTTGCCGGTGGTTCCACCGTTGCTGCCTTTGCCCAGGGCGTCGTGGTCGGTGCCTATATCGAAGGTTTTGAAACGGCAAACGGCGTCTACGTCGGTGGTGCGCTGGACTGGCTGACACCCTTTACCGTGCTGACCGGACTTGGCCTGCTGGCCGGTTATAGCCTGTTGGGGGCCACCTGGCTGGTGCTCAAGACCGAGGGTGAACTCCAGCAATGGGCGCGCAGACTGGTTATACCTCTGCTGGTGGCTGTGCTGGTGGTGTTTGCGATCATCAGCATCTGGACACCGTTCGTCGATCCGTTCGTGCGCGACCGCTGGTTTAATCACATCACACTGATCTGGGTGTTCCCCGCCTTCGGCCTGTTCTGCGCCTGGCAGATCTTCCGGGCCACTCGCCGGCACAAGGACGGCATGCCGTTTGTTGCGACCATGGGATTATTTATCAGTACCTACCTTGGGCTGATCGTCAGCAAATGGCCTTACGTAGTGCCGCCGGACTACACCCTGTGGGACGCATCTTCAGCCTATGGATCGCAGCTGTTCCTGCTGCTGGGCCTGTTGTTCGTGATCCCGGTCGTGCTGGGGTACACCGCCTGGACCTACTGGGTATTCCGCGGCAAGGTCCGTGCCGGGGAAGGCTACCACTGAGTGCCTGAACCCTCCCCCGACACACCCTCCCGGGAGGCAGCGCGCTGGCTGAGGGAGCGCCAGCGCCCTGCCCTGGGTGTCATTCGAGCCGCCGCTCTGGCGGGCATCCTCGCCGCCGTTGCATCTTTCTTCCAGCTGGGGGGAATGGCCTGGATTGCCCATCAGGTACTGGTGGGCAAACAGCCGCCAGACCAGTTGGTTGCCGTGGTTATCATGGTGTTGGCCGCCATTGCAGTGCGGGCAGCCGCCGTTGCCCTGCAGAACCGATTTTCAGCCAGCGCCAGTGACCGGATACGGCTGGCCCTGCGCCGGGACCTGCTTGATCATTTTCACCACCTTGGCCCTATCGGTGTCGGTCAGTCCTCAGCGGGCACCCTGGCGTCAGAGTGGCAGGACCAGGTAGAAGCACTGCACGGATACTACGCCCACTACCTTCCCCAGATGGTGCTCTCGGTGGTGGTGCCACTGTTGATACTGGTCACTGTAGTCTGGCTGGACTGGCTGGCCGCACTGTTCCTGCTATTGTCGGCTCCGCTGATTCCCCTGTTCATGGCCCTGGTGGGTATGGGAGCGGAGAAGCTGAACCAGCAACACATGGAAACCCTGGGACGCCTGTCCGGTCATTTCCTGGACCGCCTGCGGGGGTTGTCCACCTTGCAGCTGTTTGAATACACCGGTGCCGCCACCCGCGAGATTGCGGAGGCCACCGACCAGTACCGGCAGGTAAACATGAAGACCCTCAGGGTGGCGTTTCTGTCCTCGGCGGTGCTGGAGTTCTTCGCCTCCATTGCCATCGCAGTGATTGCCATCTATATCGGTTTCGGGTTACTGGGCTATATCTCCTACGGTCCGTCCCCGGAGCTCACCCTGTTCTCGGGCCTGTTCATACTGCTACTGGCACCGGAGTTCTACCAGCCCCTGCGCCAGCTGGCACAGCATTACCACGACCGGGCGACAGCGCTGGGCGCGGCAGCGCAGTTGCAGCAACGGCTTGCAACGCGTCCCGGCGCCACCACGGGTTCGCCCGGTCAGGCCTGCGGAAACAGGACTGCCGTGGTGGAAGTGGTTCATGCGTCCGTTGTTTTTCCCGACGGGCGCATCGGCCTTGAGCCCTTGTCCCTGGTGGTCGGCAAAGGCGGAGGTCAAGCCGAGCTGGTTGCCCTGGCTGGCCCCTCCGGCTCGGGCAAGTCCACCCTGCTCCACCTGATTGCCGGATTTCTGCCCCCCACAAGCGGCGTGGTCCGTGAGAACGGTGAGGAACCGGGGGCCCGGCCCTTTGGCTGGCTGGGGCAGACACCATTCATTCGGCAGGATACCTGGGCCGGTAACCTGCGGATGGTGGCACCGGATGCAACCGACGAGACGTTGCTGGATGCCCTTGAGAAAGTCGGTCTGGGTGACCTGGTCCGGCAGCGCCCCGGGGGACTCGATACACCCGTTAATGAAGGTGGCGGGGGGCTGTCAGGTGGCCAGGCCCGCCGGCTGGCTGTGGCCAGGCTGTTTTTGGCACGCTACCCACTGATCCTGATGGACGAACCTACCGCCGGGCTGGACACCCGCAGCGAGCATTACCTGCTGGAGGCCATTCGCCAACTGCGGGATCAGGGCTCTACCATCATTATGGCCAGTCACCACCCGGCAGCGTTGGCTGCCGCAGACCGTTGTCTGACCCTGGTGGACGGGAGACTCCAGGATGAATGAACTGCGGCCCTGGGTTGAGCTCATTGCCGCCCGCTGGCGAAGGCTGCTGGTTGGCGGCCTGCTGATGTTTGCCACGGTGCTGGCAGGGATTGGCCTGCTGGCACTGTCGGGCTGGTTTATCACCGCCACAGCCCTGACCGGATTATTGCTGGCGGCCGGCGTAGCGGCACAACTGGATATCTACACACCGGGCGGCGGTATACGTTTTTTTGCCCTGGCGCGAACCGTATCCCGCTACCTGGAGCGGGTTTACAACCATGACACCGTGCTCAGGTTACTTGCCGATGTGCGGGTTACCCTGTTTTCCCGCCTGGCTATGACCAGGCCCAACCGGGTTGGGGCCAAGCGCCCGGCTGACTGGCTGAATCGACTGATTGCTGATATTGACGCGCTGGACACCCTTTACCTGCAACTGGTCGCCCCGCCTGGACTGGCCCTGGCCGGTCTGTTGCTCGCTGGCCTGGTGATGGCCATGGTAGCACCTCCGCTGATCTGGTCGCTGGTGCCCCTGGCGCTGTTACCCCTGGTTTTATACCTGCTGGCCCGCCACACCCTGGCACCGTCTCGCAACCAGGGCGAGCAGGCCGAAGCTCTGCGTGGCCGCTTTGTCGATGTCATTGAGGGTAACGCAGAACTCCAGGCCGCCCACCTGTGGTCCAGGGAAGCCGATGCCCTGCTTCACAACAGTCGCACCCTGGATAACACGCGCTTGCTGGTTGAGCGGCAGGCCGCAATGGCCAATGGTTTGACCTTGATGGCGGTCCAGCTGGCGTCAGTGATTGCCATGCTGACCGGGCTGTCACTCTGGCGATCTGGCGAGCTCAGCGGTCCGGTAGCCTTGCTGTTTACCCTGGCGGTTCTGGGCCTCGGGGAAGCGTTTACCGGTTTGCCGGCGGCCTTCAGCCGTCTTGGGGCGACCCTTGGTGCGGCCGGCCGTCTGAACGGTGAAGGTGAGTCCCGCTCCCCGGGCGATTCTGGCCCGCATCCTGGCCCGGGTAACCTGCAGTTGGCCGACTTGGTTGTGGAGCAGAACGGAGAGTCCCTGATGCGCCCCGTTTCCCTGGAACTGCCGGAGGGCGGCCGCCTGGCCCTCATTGGCCGGTCCGGCGCTGGCAAGTCCACGATGCTGGATGTGTTGGCGGGTCTGAACGACAACTGGCACGGCGAGCTGAAACTGGCAGGCCGAGCACTTGACCCGGCCAGCACCAGGGACTGGCGCAGCGGTGTCAGTTACCTGACCCAACGTACCCACCTGTTCAGCGATACCGTCGCCGCCAATCTGCGGATCGCAAAGCCGGAGGCCGCGGACCAGGAACTCAATGCGGTACTGGCCGCTGTCGCACTGACGCCGTTGCTGGAGCGGTTACCCAATGGGCTCTACAGCATGATTGGCGAACAGGGGCGGAGGCTATCCGGCGGTGAGCGTCGCCGCCTCGCCCTGGCCAGAGCCCTGTTGCGACCTTCCTGGTTGCTATTGCTCGATGAACCATTCACAGGCGTGGACAGCGCGACCATCGAGCAGATCCGTGTGTCCATGGAACCCTGGCTACAAGGACGGACCTGCGTGTTTGCCGGCCACAATACTGCCGCCTTGCCAGGTACCGACATCCAGCTGAACCTTGACGGAAGTCAGTAAAGCGGGTTAACTAAAATGGCAATATCTCGTTGTATTCCAGAGTTTTTCTCCTCAGCTTTCGCACCCCACCAAGTTGCACCGGAGATGAAGTGTACTATCTGAAGGCCTTTTCCCATGCTTTCCTGCATGCACTGAAAAACCTCCTCCCGATCGTGGTGGTTGTGGCCTTTTTCCAGGTGCTGGTGCTTCAGCAGCTTCCCGATAACCTGGCCAGTATGATCGTTGGCCTTTTGATCGTGGCGGCCGGTGTGGCACTTTTTCTCCAGGGCCTGGACCTGAGTATATTCCCGGTCGGCAAAAGCCTCTCAAACCAATTTGCCCGCAAGGGTTCCGTGCCGGTGCTACTGGCCTTCGGATTTGCGCTCGGCTTTTCGGCGGTTGTGGCCGAACCGGCTCTGATCGCTGTCGCCATGCAGGCCCAGGAGATCAGCGGCGGCCGGATTGACGGATTCACCCTGCGAATGCTGGTCGCGGTTTCCGTGGGCCTTGTGACAGCACTCGGGGTGTTTCGAACGATTTTCGGCTTGCCCCTGCACTGGTTCATGATCACCGGCTATGTCACCGTTGTCATTGTTACCTGGTTCTCGCCGCCCGAAATCGTGGGCCTTGCCTATGATTCCGGCGGGGTCACCACCAATGTTGTAACGGTGCCCCTGATTGCCGCGCTGGGTATCGGGCTGGCTACTTCCATCCGTGGTCGCAACCCATTGATTGACGGATTCGGACTGGTGGCCCTTGCGGTTATGGTGCCCATGGTTACCGTCCAGCTGTACGGCATTGTGGTGTATGGGGGACACGACGAGCTGCCGGGCAATGTGTCATTGCTCGCAACGGATGTCGACACGTCACCTGCTTCCGGCATCGCAAAAACGATCAGCGAACTCGTGGGAATGGTTCGGGATGTGCTCCCCATCATCGCCACTGTGCTCATCTTCCAGTACCTGGTGTTACGCAAGACCCTCGCAAACCCTCGCCGTGTTGCCTTCGGCTTCATACTGGTGATTCTTGGTCTCTACGCCTTTGTGGTGGGCCTGAAGCTGGGCCTTTTTCCGATCGGGACCAGTATGGCGGAGCAGCTGATCAGACTTGACGGTTACCTGTTCGTCTACCTGTTTGCATTTACCATCGGTTTCGCCACTACCATGGCCGAACCCGCCCTGATCGCTATAGGCCAGCAGGCTGAGGAGGCGGCTGCGGGCCAGATTAACGGTAACGTCATTCGCATACTGGTGGCCTGCGGGGTGGCGGTTGGTATCACCATTGGTGTGCACCGCATCATCGCCGGCGACTCCATGCATTTTTATATTATCGGCGGGTATACGGTGGTCATACTGTTGACGCTAATGGCGCCCCGGTACATCGTGGCTCTCGCCTATGACCTTGGCGGGGTGACCACGTCGGAAGTCACGGTGCCACTGGTGACCGCGCTCGGCATTGGCCTGGCGACGAATATCGAGGGTCGCAATGTACTGATCGACGGTTTTGGACTTATTGCCTTTGCCTCGATCTTCCCTATTGTGACGGTCATGGGCTACGCCATACTGGCCGAGTGGATGAACCGACGACGTGAGGTAGAATCATGAAATTTTCCGCGCTTGCGGCCATCGTCCCTGAGGACCTGGAGCAGGAATGCATCGATGCCGCCCGGGAATTGGGCGCTGGTGGTATCACGGTTCTGGCTGGCCGCGGGATCAGCAATACCGCCCGCAAGACCTTCTTTGGGCTTACCTACGATGGGAGCCAGAGCGTCCTGCTGATGGTGCTGGAAAAAGGCCTGTCGCTGGAAATTCTCAAGGCTATCCAGAAAGTGATCATGCCGGACAACAGGGACTCTAGCGGCATCGTGTTTACCCTTCCGCTTGAACATCTGGGAGGGATCGATTTCAGCCAGGTAGAGAAATTCGAGCAACATCTCAAAGATTCACAGGAATAGGAGCCACCTGATGCTGACAGTTAGGGACGTGATGGTTCGGGAAGTAATCAAGGTGTCGCCCTTTGCCACCATCCGGGAGGCGATAACCCTGATGAAGCAACATGGTGTGAAATCGCTGGTGGTAGAACAACAGAACGAGCACGATGCCTGGGGGCTGATCACCTACACCAACATTCTCAAGACGGTAATTGCAGAAGACGGTGATATCGACCTGCTCAACGTTTACGACGTCTGCGCGAAGCCGGTAATCAGCGTTGGCGAAAGTCTCGGGTTGCGCCACGTGGCTGCTCTGATGAGCGACCACCGGGTGAAACGTCTGCTGGTACTGGAAGACAACCGCCTGCTGGGGTTCGTGACGATGGACGACATTATGGCGGCACTGTTCGAGAGAATGGAAAGTTAACAGCCCCCTTTAGAACAGGGGCTGCAGGGTGCTGTGGGTTTCAGGCAGTCGAGGCTGTCAAAACCTCGAACGTTACCTTCGCGTTGGCCTGTAATCGCTTCAGCAGGTCGCCATCCATCAGGCTCGACGGCGTCCAGAACCCGCCCACTGCATCCTCTGCCACATCAAAGGCAAGACATTCCGCCGCCTGGGCGAGCATTCGGCTGGTGGAACCATATCCCGGATCGCCCTGGCCGGTCACCTTGACCGTCAGGCTCTCGCCACCCTCCGTGGTGCCAATAAATCGCAGGTCGTAGAAGCCTTTTTGCTGGGCTGCCTGGTCCGGACCCTCGCCGGGTTCCGGCAGCACGAATCGTTCCAGGGCCCAGCGGGTGGGCTTGATGGCGGTTGCCAGGGCAAAACCGCCCATGGCACCGGCAACTGCCAGCGCCCTTCCCCGTCCTTTCAGGCCGCGCCCGGTCATCATTGCCTCGTCATACTGGAACTCGGTTCCGTAACAGGCGTCCAGTAATGCGTTGGAGCGGTGCACCACCCGGGTGTTGATAGCGGCCATCAGAAACGGCGCCACCCACGATTCCAGGTCATGGTCGAACTCCGCCGCCTTGACGCTGGGCTGGCGAGTGACAGAACGATGGTCTGGCGGACACAGGGAAAAGGGGTTCGCCAACTCCTTGCGAAGTGCCTTGTTGGAGGCGGCTTCCTTGATGACGTTCATCAGACTGGCGACGGTGCCCCCGGAAAGACCACCCTTGGCGGCCTTTACTCGCATTTTCACGCGCTGGCAGGGCTGACCAAAACGGGAGATGGCCTCCTGCTGCAGGTACCACACCCCCATGTCGGAAGGAATGGAGTCAAAACCACAACAATGAACGATCCTTGCGCCGGTGACCTTCGCCCTCTCCTCATAAAGCTGGATCATCCGGCGTATCCACTGCACTTCACCGGTCAGGTCACAATAGTCCGTCCCGGTTTCCACACAGGCCCGGACCAGGGGCTCGCCGTGAAGTGCGTAGGGGCCCACAGTGGAGACAACGACCCGGGTTTGTTCGCACATGGCGTTCAGGGAATCCGCGTCGCCAGCATCTGCAATGAGCATGGGCAGGTTGACGGCTGCCGGGCCCAGCTCATCTTTCAAACTGTCCAGCTTTGCCTTGGAACGACCGGCAATGGCCCAGCGTACCGGTTTTCCTTCGTTACCCTGTGAGTCCTTCCCATCTCCAAAACCATGACGTTCAGCCATCCGGCGAGTGAGAATCTTTCCGATAAAGCTGGTGGCGCCGAACAGCACGATATCAAACGGAGTTTCCATGGCAGTTGCTCCTTTGGGGTGAGGGGAAGTTGGTCAATATGGTCCGGGAGTCTGCAAGGATAGCAGAGCGAATGCGGGCATGGTGAAAGCGGGACGTTTCTTTCGTCCGGGGACAAAAAAGGGGCGCCCGGAAGCGCCCCTTTTTAACCTGAAACAAGCCCTTACAGGACTTTTTTCAGTTCCTCTTCAAGCTGGGGAACAGCTTCGAAAAGGTCAGCTACCAGACCGTAGTCGGCAACCTGGAAGATCGGGGCTTCTTCGTCCTTGTTGATCGCAACGATCACCTTGGAGTCACCCATACCAGCCAGGTGCTGGATAGCACCGGAGATGCCTACGGCAACGTACAGCTGCGGAGCAACGATCTTGCCGGTCTGACCGACCTGCATGTCGTTGGGCACAAAGCCGGCGTCAACTGCTGCGCGGGATGCGCCAACAGCCGCACCCAGCAGGTCAGCAACCTGCTCCAGCATCTTGAAGTTCTCGCCGTTCTGCATGCCGCGGCCACCGGAGATAACGATGGAGGCGCTTGCCAGGTCCGGACGGTCAGACTTGGCCAGCTCTTCGCTGACAAAGGAAGAAATACCGGCGTCCTTGACCACGTCCAGGTTCTCGACAGAAGCGGAGCCGCCTTCACCGGCAACCGGATCAAACGCGGTCGGGCGAACGGTGATCACCTTGGTGCTGTCCTTGGACTTGACGGTCGCGATGGCGTTACCGGCATAGATCGGACGAACAAAGGTGTCAGCGTCAACGACGCCCATGATGTCGGATACCTGGGCAACGTCCAGCAGCGCAGCAACGCGCGGCATGAAGTCCTTGCCAGTGGTACCGGCAGCAGCCAGGATATGGCTGTAACCGTTGCCTACTTCGGCCACCAGCTCGCCCAGGTTCTCACCCAGGTTGTGACCGTAGGCAGCGTTGTCGGCAACCAGTACCTTGTTAACGCCTTCGGCCTTCGCGGCCTGCTCGGCAACCGCACCACAGTTCTCGCCGGCAACCAGAACGTCGATATCGCCACCGATCTCCTTGGCAGCAGCCAGGACACTCAGGGTAGCCTGCTTGAGGCTGCTGTTATCGTGTTCAGCAAATACCAGGATGCTCATTTAGATCACCTTCGCTTCGTTCTTCAGTTTGTCGACCAGCTGGGCTACGTCTTCTACCTTGATACCAGCCTTGCGTGCGGCAGGCGCCTCAACCTTGACGGTTTCCAGGCGATGGGCCATATCGACACCCAGGTCAGCCGGGGTGGTGGCGTCCAGCGGCTTCTTCTTGGCCTTCATGATGTTCGGCAGTGAAGCGTAGCGCGGCTCATTCAGACGCAGGTCAGTGGTGACCACAGCCGGCAGGTTCAGGGAAACGGTCATCAGGCCGCCGTCAACCTCACGGGTTACGTTGACCTTTTCACCGTCTACAACAACTTCGGACGCGAAGGTACCCTGGGCCATACCGGTCAGGGCGGCCAGCATCTGGCCAGTCTGGTTGTTGTCGGAATCGATGGACTGCTTGCCGAGGATAACCAGCTTCGGCTCTTCCTTCTCGACAATCGCCTTCAGCAGCTTGGCAGCTTCCAGGGACTGGACTTCTTCGTCAGTCTCCACGTGGATACCGCGATCAGCACCGAGGGCCAAGGCTGTGCGGATCTGCTCCTGGGCAGCCTTCGGGCCAATGGAAACCACGACGATCTCGCTGGCAACGCCCTTCTCCTTCAGGCGAACCGCTTCTTCAACCGCGATTTCACAGAAGGGGTTCATTGCCATCTTGACGTTGGCAAGATCAACACCGGAGTTGTCCGGCTTGACGCGCACCTTCACGTTGTAGTCGATAACTCGTTTTACAGCGACCAGAACCTTCATAGATTCCTCGTTCTTCTACGATGGGTTTAATGACTCGTAATCAAAAAGACTCTCGCCCGAGCCACCGGGGAAACACACCGCCAGGTTGGCAATAGCAGAGTATTCATGATTCCTGTCGCTCCGACCGCTCGCGAAGCCGCGGCCGAACCTTGATTCAAACAGCAAAAACTCCGTTGGACCTGCTGTCAGGGCGCCATAATACTGAAGGCAAAGACCCGGTGGGTCAATAGCAAATGCAGCATTGTGGCGGCTTTGCAAGGCATTTCAGGGTTTTTTTGCGGTATTTTTCCCGATCGCATGTTCTGATTTTGACCCTGAAAAGCCAGTTTTGATTGCTTTATTGAAACACTGTTTCGCAAAATGTGGTAAAGTTCGCTTTGCTTGCTATCCGGTTGGTTTCCTCCTGATTGGGGTAGTAACCGGAGTGTTCAAACCTTGCCAGAAACCGGCGCCATATTCAAACGAGCGTTTGAACTAAGCAAAAAGCAGGTTAAACTGTCGTTTATCAGCCAGTTGTTCGGTAATATGTCCCCTTTGCCCTGAGCGCGGGTACGCCAAGCCGGGCCCTGGCCACGAACATGTGACATGTTCAACAAACCAAATAGATGAAGGGACAGACGCAGTGTGTGCCCGGCGCATCACCTGCCCCGGCTGAATCCGGTCGGCGCCCGAACGTGCCAGATTCCTTCTGTTCAACTGATGAGATGTTTGAGGAGACCAACGTGGAACGCGAATCAATGGAATTTGATGTTCTGATCGTCGGCGGAGGACCTGCGGGTCTCTCGGCAGCCTGTCGCACCATGCAACTGGCCCAGGAAGCCGGCGAGGAACTGACCGTATGTGTTGTTGAGAAAGGCTCCGAAATCGGTGCCCACATTCTCGCCGGCACCGTATTCGAGCCCACCGCCCTGAACGAACTGTTTCCGGACTGGAAAGAGCGTGGCGCTCCCCTGAACACGCCGGTTACCCGGGATGACATCTTCCTGATGAAGAGTCAGGACAAGGCCACCAAGATTCCCAATGCCTTTGTTCCCAAGAACATGCACAACGAAGGCAACTACATCATCAGTCTGGGCAACCTGTGCCGCTGGCTGGCCGAACAGGCTGAAGCGCTGGGCGTTGAAGTCTATCCCGGCTTCCCCGCCGCCGAGACCATTGTTGAGGATGGTCAGGTCAAAGGGATCATTACCGGTGATATGGGCGTAGCCCGTGATGGCGGCGAGAAAGACGGTTATATGCCTGGCATGGAGCTGCGCGCCAAGTACACCCTGTTCACCGAGGGCTGTCGCGGCCACCTGGGCAAGCGCCTGATCAACGACTTCAAACTGGATGAAGGCAAGGATCCGCAGCACTACGGTATCGGTATCAAGGAGCTGTGGGATATCGACCCGGAGAAGCATGAGCCGGGCCTGGTGGTTCACTCCACTGGCTGGCCGCTGAACGAATCCGGGACCACTGGGGGTTCGTTCCTGTACCACCTGGAAAATGGCCAGGTCTACGTGGGCCTGATCACCGACCTGTCCTACAGCAACCCCCATGTCAGCCCGTTCCATGAGATGCAGCGACTGAAACTGCACCCGGAAATCAAAAAGTACCTGGAAGGCGGCAAACGTGTCTCCTACGGTGCCCGGGCGATCACCAAGGGCGGCCTGAATGCCTTGCCGAAAATGAGCTTCCCCGGTGGCCTGCTGCTGGGTTGCGACGCTGGTACGCTGAATTTCTCCAAGATCAAAGGCTCCCACACGGCCATGAAATCCGGTCTGCTGGGTGCTGAGGCCGTTTTCGAAGCCCTTAAGGAAGGCAAGAACGGTGAAGAGATCACCAGCTTCCAGAAGCGGTTTGAGGATAGCTGGCTCTACAAGGAGCTGTTTCAGGAGCATAACTTCGGTCCGGCCATTCACAAGTTTGGCCAGGTTGTCGGGGGCGCGATTGCGTTTGTTGAGCAGAACATTCTTGGGCGTCCGCTGCCGATCACCTTCCGTGATACCGTTCCGGATTACGCCACCCTGAAGCCGGCGGACCAGTGCAAGAAAATCGACTATCCCAAGCCGGACAATACGCTGACCTTCGACAAACTCTCCTCGGTGTTTATCTCCAACACCAACCATGAGGAAGATCAGCCGATTCACCTGAGGCTGAAGGATCCGTCGATTCCCATCGAGCACAATCTGCCCAAGTACGACGAGCCAGCGCAGCGTTACTGCCCGGCTGGTGTGTACGAGGTAATAGAAGCGGAGGACGGCAGTGGCAAGAAATTCCAGATCAACGCCCAGAACTGTGTTCACTGCAAGACCTGTGATATCAAGGACCCGGCCCAGAACATCACCTGGGTGACGCCCGAAGGCGGCGGTGGTCCCAACTACCCGAACATGTAAAAGCGTATCGGATAGCAGTAAGGCCGGGGTTCGCTCCGGCCTTTTTTGTGCCCGTAGAATACGCCCGCCCCTCTCTGGCAGCCGGCTTTTCTGCGGACATAAAAAAACGGCCCCCGTAGGAGCCGCTTCTTACGCAACCTTGACGGAAGGCATCAGTGCACGTGACCGTGCTCCTGCTCTTCGTCGGTTGCCGGACGGGTTTCTACCACTTCCACGTCAAAGTGGAGGGTTTCGCCGGCCAGCGGGTGGTTCGCATCAATGGTGACGGTTTCGTCGTTGACTTCCACGACACGAACAATCTGGGGGCCACCCGGGGTCTGTGCCTGGAACTGCATACCAGGCTCAATGGTGTCGACACCCTCAAACGCGGAACGTGGAACCGGCTGAATCAGTTCGTCGTTCTTTTCGCCGTAACCTTCGGCCGGATCAACGGATACCTTGACCTGGTCGCCAGAGTCCTTTTCGGTCAGCGCGCTTTCCAGCCCGCCGATGATGTTCTGTGCACCTTCGAGATACGACAGTGGCTCACGACCTTCCACGCGGGAGGAGTCCAGCTCTTCTCCCTGATCATTGGTCAGTGTGTAGTGAATGGTAACAACGCGAGGTTGGGCCATGGTTTCTCCTTGCATGTCGCAATGACTGTAAATGTAAAAACGGATGATCGATGATCTTGAACAGTCGGACTGCACAGAGGAACTAACGACCACCGGGCCTCGTTAGAGAGCCGGGCTCGGTAACAAGATCTAAAAGACAGTCTAACAAGGGTCAGACTGCGTTTTCTACCGTGTTGCACCCATTGGTGGAGCCGGGCGGGCGTATTTCAACCGTTACCTACCGGAAAAAATTCACCATTGCTCCAGACTCCAAGTGCTGCGCTATCACCGGAGGGCTGCTCGACCAGGAGGTCTGCCAGTTCGTAATAGGCAACAGTAACCAGCCTCGCTTCCAGTCCGCGCCGCACCTGAACGACCGGGCGCGGGCTGCCATCACTGTTATAGGTGCCCACGTCAAGGGGATGGTCCTGGCCCAGTAACAGGCGTTCGCCGAAATTGGTGGTCACTGCCAGAACCTGTTCTTCGCCGGTTCCGGCCACTTCCAGACTGTGGGCCAGTAATGGTGTGTCTTCCACCTGGATGCGCCATTTCTCTACCGGCGTAACCAGGTAGTACTCGCCGTCATCCTCACGCCGAAGGATGGTGGAGAAAAGGCGCGGAATCGCTTCACGCTGGATCAGTTCGCCCTCGTGATACCAGTTTCCGTCGCGGGCGATTCGTATATCGATATCGCCGGAAAGCTCCGGGTTCCATTTTTCGATAGGTGGCAGGCTGGCACCTTCTGCAGCGGCTTTCACCTGATCTGCGAGACGTTTCGGGTCCTGGCTCATGGGTCTCTCCTGAAGGATTTTTGAAACGATACGGGCTAAGTCATCTTATGGGGTAAAAATGGGGCCGGACACGGAAAGTTGCAACCCGTCATCGGGCCCTGTCACGAAGCCGTCCGGCGGTAAGGCATGACAAGGAATCAGGGGAGGAACTGGGCTTTCAGGTCGGCGCAGCCAGGGCCCACCACCGGCATCTCCAGGGCGACGGCCTGACTGGTCATGAACGGAATGCCCTGGCGATGGGCATCAACAAGCAGCGTAGCCAGGGCACCCACCAGGGGCATGTGGGAGATAATCAACAACCGAGTTGCCGGCGACTCTTCCAGCAGCGCATCCAGGCAGAGGCCCGGATCGTCATCCGGTGCCAGGAAGGGTTTCTCGGTGACCCTGCAGTTGAGTATCTCGGAAGCTATTGCGGCGGTCTGGCGAGCACGAATCAAGGTGCTGCACCAGATCTCCCGGGGACGCCAGGGGGACTCTGCAATCTGGTGAACCACCCTGCCCGTTCCATAGCGCCCTGTCTCGGTGAGCTCGCGCTGCTGGTCAACGGAGTGCCAGCCGGCTTCACCATGGCGCATCACCAGTACTTTCACGACTCAGCGCTGCCCTGCCAGGGTTCTGGGAAGAATGAACTCCACATCGGAGTTCTGGACAGCGGTCATCAGGCCATTGATAACGGCCTTTATGGAGGCGCCGCCATAGAGGATGTCATAGAGGCCCCGTACCAATGGCATATAGATGCCCACGCTCTCTGCCTTTTCCTTGACCAGTAACAGTGTATGGATGCCTTCGGCTACCTGGCCAAGCTCCGCCACGGCGTCCTCCAGGCGGGCGCCCTTGCCCACCGCATAGCCAACCCGGAAGTTACGGCTCTTGGAGGAGGTACAGGTTACGACCAGGTCGCCTATGCCAGCAAGGCCCATGAACGTCATGGGATTCGCGCCCAGGCTCACCGCAAAGCGGCTCATCTCGGCCAGGCTGCGGGTGAGCAACATGGCTCGGGCGTTCTCTCCCAGATCCAGGGCCGCTCCCATTCCCGCCACGATGGCATAGATATTCTTGAGCGCCCCCGACAGCTCAACCCCGTAGATATCGACGTTCGCATAGACCCGGAAATAATCACAGCCCAGCAACTCCTGGACGGTTCGCCTTACGTCCGGGTCTTTCGCCGCAATAACCGTTGCAGTCAACTCCCGGTTGACGATTTCAGCGGCCAGGTTGGGGCCGCTCAATACACCGATGCGTGTACGGGGGATTTCTTCCTGGAGAATTTCACTCATCAGCCTGAAACCCTCCCGCTCAATCCCCTTGGTCAGACTGATGACGATCTGGTTCGGCCGGAAGTCGCCGGCATGGGCGCGAATGACATCCCGGAAGGCCTTGCTGGGAATGGCAACAAACACGATCTCGGCGTTCGCGAGGGTCTCGGCAAAGCGAGTGGTGGGCAGGAGGTCGCCCTCGATGCGGACATCGGGCATGTAACGGCTGTTGGTGCGATTCTCCTTCAGTTCCTGGACTTGCTGCTCGTCCCGCATCCAGAAATGCACACGGTGGCCGTTCTCGCACAACACCTTGGCCATGGCAGTGCCGAAGCTGCCGCCACCAAGGACGGCAACGTCGTGTTTACTGTCAGATGACCGGGAAGTGTTTGCGGAGGTGTGCCCGTTACCGGGCCGTGTAGTTTCAGACATAGTGCTTCCGTATCGGCCCTGTCGTGTCATTGGGCGTAGCTGGCGCCTGTGCTGAACTCAGCCCGTATCCTCACACTCCAGGGCACGAACCAGGTTGTGAAACTCTTCCCGGTTGCGGCTGTTCAGCCCCATCAGTACACGGTGGGCATCCAGTACCTTGTCCCGTACTTCCTGCTCACTGGCACGCAGCACGGGAATTTCTTCGAGTTCCTCGATACGCGAGGCAGGCTCACGCACAATAATAAAAATCCGGTCAAACCCCATCGACGTGATGATTCGGGTGATGTCCGGATTGGTGGAAATCAGGGTTGGCAGAAAATGGCTCTGCCGCTTGGCGGCCATGGCTATCTTGGCCAGCAGTCCGAGGGTGGTACTGTCAATCACCTCGGTTTCGGTCAGATCGATTACCACGGTCTTGAACGCGGGATCGGACGTGATGGATTCCACCAGGTTGTCCAGCGTCGAGCACAGGTTGAGACGGATTTCTCCAATAAACTTGAGGACGTAAATCCCCTGCTTCTCAGCCTGCAGAATCTTGTAGCCAGCCATGTCTTCTACTGCCAGTCGTTCGACAAAACGGAAACGCCCGGTAAGCCTGGCTTACCTGACACCCGCCGGCTTCCCGGCATCAGTGACCGATACACCTTGCAGATCCGGATCGGTCAGTCTTATATCGGTGACAGACACGATCGCTATATCGTCCGGAAGCTCTGACGTGCTTTCAAGGTGCAGAGCCTCACTCAACGATGCGATAGTGTGACGGCCTCCTGATATGAGTTCAAGTAGTTGCCGTTCCTTTTTATCCAGATTCTCCGCGTCCAGTACTTCCAGTATACCGTCCGAGAACAGCATCAGGTGAAACGGCCCCGGTAAGGGAATCTCATACTCGTCCCACTCCGGGTCCTCAAACAGCCCCACCGGGAGTCCGGAACCTTCCAGGAAACGGGTCTCACTGTCTTCAAATGCAATCACCGGCATCGGGAAGTGGGCACCGACAGCGTAGCGCAAGGTTCGCCTGGACGCGGAGATAATGCCCACAAATACCGTGACGTGCTTGCCGAGGCCGGTATCCAGCAACTCCGAGTTGATACGCTGAAGAAACCGCGCCGGATAAAGGATGTCATCTGAGGAACCCCGACGAAGGTTTCGCTGCAGACGGTTGGTCAGGTTCTTGAGCAGCACCGTCACGAAGGCAGAACTGGCACCATGCCCGGAGACATCGGCAATATAGACCAGGGTTTCGTCGTCGGAAATACGGAAATAGTCAAGAAAATCGCCGCTCAGGAACAGGGACGGTTTGATCAGGTGATCAATTGCAAGGCCGTTAAGGATGACCTGCCGGTCCGGCAGCATTTTCATCTGCACCTTGCGCCCGGCCCGCTGGTCCGCCCGCAACTCGGAGATGCCTTCCCTGAGGTCGGAGTTGGCTTCTTCAAGCTCTTGCCGGTAAAGCTGGTTAAGTCGGTGGACCCGCACCCGGTCAAACAGCCGGCCCAGCACATCTTCTACCACGGACCTGTCCGACAGCGGCTTGAGGATGAAGTCCGCCGCGCCGGCACGCAAGGCCTCGATGACCTGGCTGGCCTCGCTGGCGTGGGAATAGGCAATCAGCGGAAGGAAGCCGCTTTCGTCTTTCAGGCAGGCAGTAAGCTCGGAGATGGTTGCTGGCGGCAGGTCCGCAAAGATGACATCCGGTGGCCGGTCCTCAAACAGTCGACGAGCCTCGGTGATACTGCCATAGCCATGCACATAGAATCCCCGGGACACCAGGTAACGGTCGAGTTCTGCCCGGGCAGCCTCGTCCGGGTCGATAATCAGTATGCGCTCGGTGCGCGATGTCATGCGTTGGCCTTCAAAGTCATCTCGGGTCTTGTTCTGGATAAGCCACTGCTTATACCGGGTATTCTGGCACGGTGGTGTGATATAACAAGTGCCACACTGTTTTCCCGCGAGGTTTCATCATGCGCAGGGCGGTAAACGACCTTCTCGGAGCCTATGACAAGATCATCATGGATCCGGTTCACGGGGGCATTCCCCTGTATCGCCACGAAATACAGGTTATCGACCATCCGCTGTTCCAGAGACTAAGGAATATCTGCCAGAATGACATCCTGAGCCTGGTCTTTCCCGGAGCGACCCACTCCCGCTTTCTGCACAGCGTTGGAGTCATGCACGTTGGCGGCCGCATGTTCCGGGCTATGATCGATGCCTACCTGCGGGAAAGACAACTCAGCGAGCAGGTCGACCTGACCCTCAGCCAGCTGGACGCGATTGACTACCTGTCCAAGACCATTCGCCTGGGTTGCCTGCTCCACGACAGCGGGCACTCCAGCTTTTCCCATCAGTTTACCCAGGCCAGGCGCATCCACGACCTGATGGCCCAGCCCGGTCGTTTTGAACAGCTCTGGGAAGGTGCGGATTACCGGACCTATTTCCGGGCACCACCGGAGGAACTGGAACACGAGCACTATTCGGTGCGGGTGGCCCACGACATCCTCACCAGCATTGACCTGGAAGAGGCCGGACTGCATGCGCAGGACGTTATGGGGATCATGGAGACAACCGAGGTAATCCCCAGTGAGGCCTTTTCACGCCATGCCCATACCTTCTGGGAGTTTATCGCCGGCGAGGATTCTGAGGCCGGTCGATTACGGCGGGCGGATATCCCGGCGTTGGTCATGACGATGCTGTCATCCATTGTGTCCGGGGAAATCGACGCTGACCGGGCAGACTATATGCTGCGGGATGGCTTCCACTCCTCCGTGACCATTGGCGGTTTCAACCTGGATCACCTGCTCAGCAACCTGCGTTTCGGCTGGGATACACGTACACCCTGGCTGGGTCTCGCCATCACCCACAAGGGACTGGGAGCACTGGAGGACTTCGTATACAGCCGCCACCAGATGTATCGCAAGGTCTATGCCCATAAGACCGCGCTGGGTTTTGACTGGTTGTTGCGGGAGGCCATCAATGAAGCACTGGAAGACCCGGAAATCTTCGAGTGGGTCAATACATGCCTGAGTGACATGCAGTACTTCGCCGACCTGACCGACAGCTTTTTCTGGGAAGCCTTCCGGCGCATCGCCCGCCGTCGACCTGAAAGCTATTCCCGGTGTATCGTGGACCGGGTTAAGCTGCGGCACCTGGACACCAGGGAGAACCTGGGGGAAGACGAAATTGGTGCCCACCGTCACTGGCTGGCCCGGGAATTACAACTTCCGCCAGCGGATGTGGTGACCTGCACCATGCGGGCAAAGTTCTCCCGCATTGGTGAGAACTTCGATGGCATCCAGGTGCTGGTGCGGGATCCGGTGAGCCGCCGCCGTAGCTTGCGTCGCATCAGTGAAGTCAGCGCGTTCTTCAGCAAGTTTGGTGACGGCACCATTACCCACTTCTATCTGAGGCCACAGCAGGTGACGGAGACCGAGTGAACCGGGCAGTCGTCAGGGGCTGTCCGGCAGAACACCTAGTGACGCAAGGCGCTTCACCAGGCTGTCGGCGCTGTTAAAGGCCCCTTCGACACGTCCACCGTCCAGCCAGTCACCGGCAATGGCGATGCGCTCACGCTCAAACCACAGCTGCCCGGGGCCTGTCCTTGCCTTGGGCCTCGCATAGAGCCAGCGGTGTACCCTCACCGTTTGGGGCATTGCCTCGATACCACCAAAGTGACGAAACTCTTTTACCAATTGGTCTGCAACCTGGTCAGGGACTGCCTCGGTATGTTCGTCGGACCAGTCCGGGTCACCGTGAAGTACCCACCATTCGCCCTCATCCTCGCGTCCGGGCTTGCTGGAGTTGTTGGCCGCCCAGTTAAGCAATGGGCTGTTCGGCATGAGTGCCTCGAAGTCTGCACCGGCGCCTTCCGGAAAATACACCATCGCTGTCCAGCAGGCCTGCATACGACTGATCTGAATATTGAAATCTTCCGCCAGGTTTGCCAGGCCGCTGTCTTTAAGAAGGTCAACAGTCTGGGCCGGCGGCGGGGTTAACAGCACGGCATCGTAGCCCCGGTAAACCGCTCCTTCGGTATCCCGTAACTGCCAAAGCCCATCCGTGTCCCGCTCGAGGCAGGCGATGCGAACACCGGCTCGGACGTCCAGGCCCGCCGACAGTGCCCGGGTGATGGCGGACATTCGGGGTATGCCAACGTAACGCTCCGCCGGTCGCATGTTCTGCCAGCCATTATCGGCACCCTGATAGCGGAAGCGGCCATCCCACTGCCCCCAGCACCCGGTGCCGGCATGTTCGGTGAGGAAGTCAAGAAACGCAGGATTGCGGATGGTGAAATACTGTGCACCGATGTCCGCCGACGAGTCTGCAGGGTCAGTCAGTCGTTTCGAGGCCATGCGTCCGCCCGGGCCACGGCTTTTTTCAAACAGGGTGACGTCTACCCCCGCGGCCACTAACTTGCGGGCCGCGGTGAGGCCGGCAAGCCCTGAACCGACGACGGCCAGTCGTCGTATAACATCCTGAGTCGCTTGCGTATGAATCATGGTTATCCAAACATCCGAAATAGCAGTCGATTACGTATCAATGCCAACGATGCTGTCTGGTGACAGCGTCTGTAGCCCAAGCCCGTTAAAACAGTCAAAAAGGTTTCAGCTGTATGACCAGAGTCCAGTCCTGGTTCACGGACATTCTGAGATGGTTCGATTCCGAGGCCGGATCGGATCATCTTGACCTAACCTCCCGGCATTTCAGTGTGGTCCGGGTAATACCCTTCATGGTCCTTCACCTGGCTTGTCTGCTGGCGTTCTACACCGGGGTCAGTACCTTCGCAGTTGTGTTTGCTGCGGGGTTCTTCGCCATTCGAATGTTCGCCATTACCGGATTCTATCACCGGTATTTCTCACACAAGACGTTCAAGACCAGTCGCGGCTGGCAACTGGTGTTTGCCATCCTCGGCGCCAGCGCAGCCCAGCGCGGCCCCCTGTGGTGGGCGGCTCACCACAGGCACCATCACCAGCATTCGGATGGTAAGGAAGACCTTCACTCTCCCCATCAGGGCGGGTTCTGGTGGTCCCACGTGGGCTGGTTTACCTGTGACGCCGCTTTCCGAACCGAAGAACGACGGGTCAAGGACTGGATGAGATTCCCGGAGCTGCGCTTTATCAACCGCTTCGACGCCCTGGTGCCCGCTGCCTTTGCGGTGGCGATCTTCGCCCTTGGCGAGGCACTGGCGGCCTGGGCTCCCGGCCTGGGCACCAACGGCCTGCAGCTACTGGTGTGGGGGTTCTTTATCTCTACCGTCGCTCTGTTCCACGCCACGGTCTCCATCAACTCGCTGTCACACGTGTGGGGTTCCCGGCGCTTTGATACCCCCGACGACAGCCGTAATAATTTCTGGCTTGCACTGATCACCTTTGGTGAGGGATGGCACAACAATCATCACCGTTGGCCCCAGTCCGCGCGCCAGGGCTTTCGCTGGTATGAAATTGACCTGACCTATTACGGACTCTGGCTGCTGTCAAAGGTCGGCATTATCCACGACCTTAAGCCGGTTCCCCAGACCATCCGCGATGAAACCCGCCGTCTTGACCTGCAGCGGAGGACCCCATGACTATTCAAGGCACAACGGCAACTGCCACAGATATCCACCAGAACGAAACGGCCTCGGCAACGGTCGAACGGTTTCAGAGATTGTTCAACACCCTGTCGTCCGGCAACGTTACCGGGCTGGCAGAGGTCTACAGTACCGACATTCGGTTCACTGATCCTTTCGGAACCGTCACTGGCCGTGAGGAACTGCAGGCCTATTTCGAAAAAGTCTACACCAACGTCCGGTCGTGCCGGTTCAGCTTTGCCGAGGTCATCATAAGCCGCGACCACGCCTGCCTTGCCTGGGTGATGCACCTGGAACACCCGAAATTGCGACGTGGCCGCGAAATCACTGTCCACGGAATGACCCACCTCACCATCGAGGCCGGCCGTGTGAACTATCACCGGGACTATTTTGACGGCGCGGAACTGCTCTACGGCAACCTGCCGTTGCTGGGCGGCGCCATACGCTGGATCCGGAACTATGCGTCATGAGCCAATTTCTCCAGACGCCATCCAGCATCTGGCTCACAGGTGCTACCTCCGGTATTGGTGAGGCACTCGCCAGGCGACTCATTAAAGACGGTCACTCACTGGTGCTGACAGGGCGGCGGCAACCTGCCCTCGATGAACTGGTGGCACTGGCTCCGGAGCGTCTCAAAAGTGCCCGGGCAGATACCACACAGACATCAGACCTGGAGCAGATCGAACCAGTACTGGCAGCAGCAGGTCCTGTCGACCTGGCCATTCTGAACGCCGGCACCTGTGAGTATCTTGATGTGAATCAGTTCGACGCCGGATTGGTCGGGCGCAATATAGAAACCAACGTTATGGGCACCGTGCGTTCCGTTGAACGGATTTTGCCCCACCTCCGCCGGACGCGTGCCTCTGGTCGCCCTGCAGCACTGGTCATTGTCGGCTCGTCGGCCTGGTGGTTTCCGTTTACTCGCGCGGAGGGTTATGGGGCGTCAAAGGCTGCACTGGCCTACTTCGCCCAGTCATTACGTGCTGACCTGGCACGGGAAGGTATAGAGGTCTTCCTGGTGTCTCCCGGGTTCGTCAGGACGCCGCTCACCGACCGTAACGACTTCCCCATGCCCTTCCTGATCGAAGCAGATGATGCCGCCGAGAGAATCGTGGACGGGCTGCGCAAGGGCCGGCATTCCATTGAATTCCCGAAACGCTTTACCTGGACCCTGCGCCTGTTGGGTAACCTGCCCCAGGGGCTGATCGACCGAATGGCCGCGAAAATGGCCCGAAACACCACCCAGGAAAACCCATCACCATGAGCAATACCCCCCAGCGTATCGCGGTTATCGGCGCCGGAGTCTCCGGGCTCACGGCAGCCTGGCTGCTTTCCGAAAAACACGATGTATCGCTGTTTGAAGCAGGTAACTATGCCGGCGGCCACACCAACACCCGAATGGTGAGCGCCGGTGGCCGGGAGTGGCCGGTGAACACAGGCTTCATAGTATTTAATGACTGGACGTACCCGAATTTCATCCGGTTGATGGACAAGCTTGGGGTCGCTTCCGAAGACAGCGACATGAGCTTCAGCGTTGACTCGCCAGCGAACGGTCTGCAGTACAACGGCACCAGCCTGAATACCCTGTTTGCCCAGCGCAGGAACCTGGCCAACCTCCCCTTTCTGAAGATGATCAGGGAAATCCTCCGGTTCAATCGGCAGACCCGGGCTGACCTGGAGGCAGGCACCCTGGACGACACCCAGACCCTTGGCGATTACCTGGACCGACATGGTTTTTCCCGTTACTTCCGGAACTACTACATCGTACCCATGGGCTCGGCTATCTGGTCAGCTCCCGAAGTCGTGCTGGAGCAGTTCCCCGTCAGGTTCTTCCTGCAGTTTTTCAATAACCACGGCATGCTTTCGGTGGATGATCGTCCCCAATGGCGGGTCATTTCAGGTGGCTCAGTGACCTACGTTAACCGCATGATGGAGCGCCTGGGCGATCGCACCTGGCTGAACAGCCCAGTGGAATCGGTTATCCGGGATGCAGAAGGTGTGACGGTTCGGGTCCAGGGTAAAGATCACCGTTTTGACCAGGTTGTTTTTGGCTGTCACAGCGACCAGACCCTCGCCATGCTCCGGGACCCCACGGAGCAGGAGCTCTCGATCCTGTCAGCGATCCCCTACCAGGATAACGATGTGGTCCTTCACACTGACAGCCGGCTGCTGCCGTCAAACCGACGCGCCTGGGCAGCCTGGAACTATTATATTCCGCAGAAACCGGATCAGCCGGTTTCTGTGACCTACAACATGAACATCCTGCAGAATTTCCACGACGCCCCGGAAACCTTTTGTGTCACCCTTAACCGTAGCCATGACATTGACCCGAATCGGGTGATTGAGCGCTACACCTATGCCCACCCGGTGTTCTCCCTTGAGGGCGTAGCCGCCCAGCAACGCTACGCCGAAATTGGCAACCAGAACCGAACCCACTATTGCGGGGCCTACTGGTTCAACGGCTTCCACGAGGATGGCGTACGCAGTGCGCTGCGGGTAGCAGAAGCCTTCGGGGTACGGCTGTGACCACGATGGCTCCTGCCCTTTCCAGCAGCTGGCTCACCGGTACCGTAAGGCATCGGCGCCGGTCTCCGGTTCGCCATGAGTTCCAGTACCGCACCGGCATGCTGGCCCTGAACCTGGCCGACTGGTCGGCGTTCGATCAGTTGGGTCCCCTGGTATCGGTGGAAAGCTTCAACGTTCTGTCATTACGCCGCCGGGATTATCTCGACCCCTACATACCAGACCTCCAACAGGCTGTTCGCGACCGTGTGGAGACTGCCACCGGGTGGCGGCCGGACGGGCCGTTGGAACTGATTACCCATCCGCGGCATTTCGGCTATGTGTTCAACCCGGTGAGTTTCTATTTCTGTTATCGCCACGGTGACGACCCGGCTAACGGGGCAGTACCCCGGGTGATCCTCGCCCAGATCACCAATACCCCCTGGCATGAACGGCACGTGTACTGCCTCGAAGTGGGCGATGTCCCCGTCAGCAATAGCGGATGGCGGTCGGTTAAGGCCGGCTTCGACAAGCGATTCCACGTATCACCTTTCAATCCCATGGAGCAGAGCTATCAGTGGACTTTCAGTTTCCGGGGCCCGGAACTGAGGATTCACATGAACGTGAGCGGGGCCGAATCAGGAAAGGAGCGTGCAAAAAGCCGGGTTTTTGATGCCACCCTGGTGGTCCGGCGCACCCCCCTTACCCGTAAAACGGTATACAGGAGCCTGATGCGCTTTCCGGTTGAGTCTTTCAAGGTAGTGGCCGGCATTTACTGGCATGCCCTTCGCCTGAAACTCAAGGGGGTACCTTTCCATACCCACCCGGACAAACTTCCCGCCGATCACCCCAGCCGGGGG
>Ga0208301_1000090_pt1 | contig 36315 bp, 36 predicted proteins | sample 25BtaG_FD_184100 | JGI IMG/M metagenome (GOLD analysis project Ga0208301, IMG submission 184100) | Marine viral communities from Cariaco Basin, Caribbean Sea - 25B_WHOI_OMZ_CsCl (SPAdes) (version 2) | ecosystem: Environmental > Aquatic > Marine > Oceanic | place: Caribbean Sea: Cariaco Basin...
CCGGGAAGACCGACTGCCAGCATGCCGCTACATCCTCGGCTAACGGTTGCGGAAGGCTGTGCCATGGCTCGGACATAATGCAAACCCCTGTCTCTCTGTTATATTTCCGGTACTGTATAACGAACGCTTCCCCAACTGAACAGGCCAGCCCGACGGATGCAAAGAAACCGCCGCCCGCTCAACCCGGAGCATGAAGCAACCCATCTCCCGATGGGAGGCCTGATCCGTCACCGGATGAAACGTCTGTTCATCATCCTCGCCGGGCTGCTCATGCTCCAGATACTGATCATCTGGACGGTCGAGGATCTGACCCTTTTTGAATCCATATGGATCACCATGACCACGGTATCGACCGTCGGCTACGGTGATTATGCACCAGCGACCTTCATCGGCAGGCTCAGCACCATACTGATCATGTTTGTTGGCGCCATTACCATGCTGACCCTGATTGTCAGTGACTTTATCGAGTACCGGTTCTATCGCCGGGAACGCATTCTGATGGGAAAGTGGATCTACAAAATGAACGACCATATCGTGATTATTAACACCCCGAAGACCGGCGGCGAACAGTACTTCATGCGGTTTGCCTCCCAGATCCGCGCAATACCGGGTTATGAGACAATTCCGATCATGATCCTCACGCGCCAGTTTCCGTCAGGCCTGCCAACGGAATTATCCGACATTGGCGTTGTGCACTATCACGGCGCAGGCTTTGAAGCCGAGTCCCTCAAGGCGGCTCATGCGGGCAGCGCCAGACACATTATCGTGCTGGCTGCCGACGAAGCGGACTCCTATTCCGACAGCCTGACCTTTGATATCGCCCATCGCCTGACCGAACAGAATCTCGGCAATCACACCATTGTGGAATGCGTTAATGACGAAAACCGGAGCCGGTTCAAATCACTGGGGATACGGACAGTGATACGGCCGGTGCGGACCTACCCGGAGATCATGGTTCGCTCAGTGGTAGCTCCAGGCTCAGAGAAAGTACTGGAAGACATGTTCAACTACGAACACGACCATCCCCACCGCTACAACCTGACTCTGGATGATCTGGACTGGGCCGATATCGTCAGCGCCCTGGTACGCCATGGCATCGGCACTGCTCTGGCCTACATTGATAACGATAACGAAGTGATCTGCCATCCGGCCACCAACAAGGAGGTTGAAGGTAAAGGCCTGATTGTTCTGGTCAAATCAGCAGAAACGCCGGACGTGACGGTTGTCGAGGAAGCCCTGGAACGTTATCGGGTATTCCTGAAACAGTGGCGGGCTCATTCCGCAGCTCAGGAAACCGGCGAAGCTGAGCCATCAAAAAATAGCTCAGCCGATTAAAAAGGGTCCGAGTCCGCGATCCAGCAATTACTGCCCGCCAGCGGCAAGCTGCAACTGAAGTACACCCAGCTTCGTGGAGTTTTCGGCGAGATCGCGAACGCCAGCCCCACTGGCCAGCTCAGCGATCACACGCTCCCAAAGCTCGGCACAATGTGCGGCATCAGCTGCCCTCGCGACACGCGACAGATCATATTGGTCTGCAGGAAACGGCTGATCCAGCAGCCAGCAGGCGCCCAACGCCTGAAGAAATTCGGTCACGGTGAGCGGCTCACCTTTTCGCAAAACCTCCGGATGATACAGGCCCGCAAGAAAATACCCCTGTTCGGCCTTGCTGACGAGGTTCAGGAAAACCGGCACTTCCCGAGCCAGCTCGAGCGCCCACACCACAAGCCTTTCGCCACCGCCGCTTTTCAGTTCAAATTCCACCTCGTGCAGTGGCCACCTGGCATCATTGCCAGCCACACTGCCGGAATCGACGGCGATCTCGATGACTGCCTGCCCCTCTTCGAGCCAGAGCACCTGGCGCTGAAAGTTGGTTTCGAAAACCACCTGGAGACTGCTCAGGTCCAGCTCCGAGTTCAGCGGGGTTTCTCTCAATAGCGACAAATCCAGGTCAGGACCCCGTACCGGCCACTCCCACTCTTCGCGCCGGTGAGCGCCATCGACAAATTCGCCACGGGTTTTCAGCGTCTGGATATAGGCATCACCGGCCTTGCGAATCCTCAGTGCCGCTTTGGCTCGATTCAGATCCGCGTTGGGCGTGTCGAAATAGCGATTGATCAGGGATTTGGTCTCTCCGGGTCGCACCTCAGGGCGGGAAGAAAGCCATTTCAAAGCCTGCGCCTGTGCGGTATCAGAAACACTGAGTTTGATTTCCAGTTCGGTTGCCATGCCAGCCCCTTTTTCAGATTCCAGAAACAGAAAAACCGGCGACCCAAAGGTCGCCGGTTTTCATACTACTCGATTAGCTGGTGAGCTGATCAGAAGTAGTAAACTGCGCCAACAGCTGCGATGGTGCGCTCGTCACCAGCAACAGACGAGTTTCCAGAAGCGAAAAACTCATCGATCGAAGCATTGTCATTAGACTGCAAGTAACCTTCTACGTATACGTACATGTGGTCAGATATGTTGTGCAGCGCCTGCAGGGTTACGATGTCGTAGTCATCCTCTGCTGCGGTATCATCGGAAACCATCTCGTACGACAGCGCGAACTGATTAGCCCCCAAGCTGTATACGGCCTGAACGCCAACCACGTCATTAAAATCTTTACGCGTCTGGTATTCAGCAGAAACGGACAGGGCATCCAAGCTGTAAGCTGCGCGAACACCGTAGGTGTTTTCGCTGTTCCCGGCACCATCGTTGGAGTCCATAGCTACCGCAAGCTCAAGGCTATCAACCGCCTATACGGCGGCCAATTGGTAAGGGTAGGACTTCTCAGCATTTTGAGACTCGCCGTCGCCATTGATCTGAACAGCTGCACCCAGAGTCAGTCCACCGAAAGACGGGGACTCGTACTGAACGAGATCGCCTTCGCCGGTAGTGTAAGGTCCGCCAGCGTTAGCGCCAATTTCATAGAAGTTGGCGATCTGATCGATAGACCTCTCGTACAAAGAATCGTCAGAACCAACCCACACCTGGCCAAAGCTGTCGCCCTTCACCCCGATGTAAGCTTCATCGATGTTGGCGCCTGATGAATCTTTTTCGTCAGCACCAAATCCATCAAGCTCAATTTTCAAGAAGCCTGTTACTCCCGGCGCGATTGAGTGATCGTGAGTAACACCCAAGGTAGTGCCGTTGTCGAAGTGGCTCAGCTCTGAAGCTCCACCGTCAATGTTTTCGTGGGCAACTGCGTACTGGATGTTACCGTAGACGGACGGCATGGAATCCATGCGAGCTGCCAGCTCGGAGGCAGACAGATCGCCCTCAGCGGCGAATGCAACGCCGGAGAAGGTTGCGGCTGCAATAGCAGAAGCGATGAGAGTTTTTTTCATGTTGCGTCTTCCTTTTTGAGTTAACTCAGGTTTTAGCGACGGGTTCTTATCCCGATTTTTTAAGGCTTCACCAGTCAGGCTGGATGAGGCCGATTCTGCATCACTGCCATGTCACTTTTGTGACAGGGAAGTAACTTTTCTTCTTTTTAGAAAAACCACCCTCAGGGAGGCCTTTACAGCTCAATTACTTACAGGACATTCTTAAAGCCCTGCATGATGAAACTGTTTTAATACAACTGTACGCATTTTGCAAATAATTGCCGGTGCATTTTTAGCTCTTTTAGCACCAGAAACGCAAGTATTTATGCTTTAAAGCACTCACGAGCTCCCTGAAAGATTCCCTTCAATTCCGAGGCCATGTTTGATCTAACCCCTAAGAATCAATGCCTTAAAGTTAAACAATTTAGTTTTACCGCTTCTGGCTTCGCCCTTCCCCAGCGCGTTTGCACCAAGAGGAATCAGCGATTGGCCCTATGCCCGATACCAGTGCAAGTACTTACTCGCCCCGCTGCCCGGTTTCCAGCAGGAAGGTTACCGGCCCATCATTTACGAGGCCCACTTTCATGTCAGCACCGAATTCCCCTTCGCCCACGTTTTCAGCGCCCAGCGCAGAGCGCGCCTCAGAGACGAACAGCCGGTATAACTGGTTTGCGTGGTCCGGTCTGGCGGCAAGCGAAAACCCCGGCCGAGTGCCCGATGATGTGTCGGCGGCCAGCGTAAACTGGGGAACAATCAGGAGAGACCCTCCGATACCCGCTAGGCTCCGGTTCATCCGGCCTGCGTCATCGGGGAATACACGGTAAGTGATAATCTTTCGGCACAGTTCCTTTGCCTCGCTTTCGCCATCGTCCTTTTCAATACCCAGAAGCAAAAGCAGGCCCGTTCCTATCGAGGCAATCTGCTCCCCATCCACCCTGACACTGGCTTCCGATACTCGCTGGATAAGTCCTTTCATCAAATTCCCAGAGGACGAATGAACAGGAAGAAATTAGATCGACGAAGAGTGTATCCACGGTTCCCACGGGCCGCAACCCTGAGAATCGAATTCAGCCCACACTTTTTCCGGTTTTTGAGACAACAGACTCAACACCCCGCATCAGGGCATCGATGATTGCCGGCTCAGAAGCGGAATGGCCGGCATCCCGGATGATCTGGAGCTCCGCTTCCGGCCAGGCCTTACTGAGTGCCAGGGCGTTTTCCAGAGGACACACCATGTCGTAACGGCCGTGGACAATGATGCCCGGAATATCCGCCAGCCTGCCAGCGTCACGGAGAATCTGGTCGGGCTCCAGGAAGGCGGAATTCATGAAATAGTGGCACTCGATACGGGCCAGGGCGATGGCGACGTGAGGGTGACCAAAGTGTTCAACCACCCGGGGGTTCGGATGCAATGTCGCGCACCGCCCCTCCCAGATTGACCAGGCCTTGGCAGCATGTATCTGCTCCAGCTCGTTGGTGCTGGTGAGGCGCCGGTAATAGGCAGAGACCATATTATCGCGCTCGGCCTCGGGAATCTCCGCCTCGAAGTCCGCCCAGTAATCCGCGAACACCCGGCTTGCGCCATCCTGATAGAACCACTGGATATCGCGGGGGCGACACAGGAAGATGCCTCGCAAGACCAGCCCCAGCACCCGTTCGGGGTGGGTCTGGGCGTACACCAGGCTCAGGGTCGAACCCCAGCTGCCGCCAAACAGAAGCCATTGGTCCACACCAAGAAACGCGCGCACCACTTCCATATCCTGAACCAGCTTTTCGGTGGTGTTTCCCTCCAGCTCCGCCAGAGGCGTCGACCGCCCCGCACCGCGCTGGTCCATCAGAATAATCCGGAAGCGCTCGGCGTCAAAGAAGCGACGATGATAATCCTCACAGCCACCACCTGGGCCCCCGTGCACTACAAGCACCGGGATGCCGTCAGGATTACCGCTTTCTTCAACGTACAGCTCGTGAGGGGGATCGACCGCGATCCGGTGTTGGGCGTTGGGTTTGATGTCAGGGTAGAGGGTAAGCATGGAGCACTCCGGAACAGGGTATTCCGGAATTCTGGATGAAGATGGGGTCAGATGAAAGCTTTCATCTGACCCCGCATTCACGTTACTTCTTGTTGGCGCGCTTGCGATCGTTTTCGGTCAGCAGCTTCTTGCGCAGACGGATCGATTTTGGTGTGACTTCCACCAGCTCGTCGTCATCAATGAACTCCAGCGCCTGCTCAAGGGTGAACTTGATCGGTGGCACCAGGCCGATGACCTCGTCCTTGCCGGAAGCACGCATGTTGTCGAGCTTCTTGCCCTTGGTCGGGTTGACCACCAGATCGTTATCACGGCTATGGATACCACACAGCTGGCCTTCATAGATTTCCTGGCCCGGGTCGAGGAACAGCTTGCCACGACTCTGCAGGGTTTCCAGTGAATAGGTCAGTGCTGTGCCGGTCGCCATGGAGACGATTACGCCATTCTGGCGGCTGGTAACATCGCCCACCTTGATCGGGCCGTAATGGCTGAAGGTGGAGGTCAGGATACCGGTACCGGAAGTCATGGTCAGGAAGGTGTTCCGGAAGCCGATCAGGCCACGGGCCGGGATGGTGTACTCAAGACGCATCCGCCCCTTGCCGTCCGGGACCATGTTGGTCAGATCGCCCTTGCGCAGACCCATCTGCTCCATGATCGGGCCCTGGTGCTGCTCCTCGATGTCGACGATAACGCTTTCGTACGGCTCCTGTTTTACGCCATCCACTTCCTTGATAACCACTTCCGGGCGACCAACGGCCAGCTCAAAATTCTCGCGGCGCATGTTCTCGATCAGTACCGACAGGTGCAGCTCACCACGGCCGGATACCTTGAACTTGTCTGCCGACTCGCCTTCTTCCACACGCAGCGCTACGTTGTGCAGCAACTCCTTTTCCAGGCGCTCCTTGATGTTCCGGCTGGTGACGTACTTGCCTTCCTTGCCGGCAAAGGGCGAATCGTTGACCTGGAAGGTCATGGAGACTGTCGGCTCATCCACCGTCAGTGCCGGCAGAGCTTCTACATTTGCCTGGTCACACAGCGTGTCGGAGATAAACAGCTCATCCATGCCGCTGACACAAACAATGTCCCCAGCCTGGGCCTCTTCCACTTCAACACGCTGCAGGCCGGAGTGGCCCATGATCTTGAGGATACGGCCGTTGCGCTTCTTGCCGTTGGCACCAATCGCGGTGACCGGCGAGTTGGTCTTGACCTTGCCACGCATAATGCGACCAATACCAATCACACCCAGGAAGCTGTTGTAGTCCAGCTGGGAGATCTGCATCTGGAACGGGCCGTCCGGATCCACATTCGGTGCCGGCACGTGATCAACAATCGCCTGGAACACCGCATCCATGTTGTCATCCAGCTTTTCATGATCCATACCCGCAATGCCGTTGAGGGCGCTGGCGAACACGATGGGAAAGTCCAGCTGCTCATCGGTGGCACCCAGGTTGTCAAAAAGATCGAACACCTGGTCCACAACCCAGTCCGGGCGGGCACCGGGACGGTCAATCTTGTTGACGACCACGATCGGACGCAGGCCGGCGGCAAACGCCTTCTGGGTCACGAAACGGGTTTGCGGCATCGGGCCATCGATGGAATCGACTACCAGCAGCACGCAATCCACCATGCTCATAACCCGCTCGACTTCGCCACCGAAGTCAGCGTGGCCCGGGGTGTCCACGATATTGATGTCGTAGCCATTCCATTTCAGGGCCGTATTCTTGGCCAGAATGGTAATGCCACGCTCCTTCTCCTGATCGTTGGAATCCATGACCCGCTCGCTATCGAGCTCTTTGCGTTCCAGGGTGCCGGATTGGCGCAACAGCTGGTCTACAAGGGTGGTTTTACCATGGTCGACGTGGGCGATGATGGCGATATTACGAAGTTTCTCAATCACAAAAATATTCCTGCGGCATGCACTCAATGACCTGAGAAGGTCGTTCACAGGGAGAATCCCCGCACATGCCGTCTCAAATCCGTAAAATGAACTCATTCACCGGAACTGGCTGCCCGGTGCCCTGCATGGTGCTTTTCGATCCGTGATCTGAAAATGACAGGGTAAAAATGAAGCGGCGCGCAGTATAGCGAAAAGTCTGTGTCGTTTATATGAAGAAAAATGCCTATTCTTTTAAACGATGAATTGCACCCATTTGGAGCATGGCGACAATTAACGCACCAATTAAGTGCACCAATTAAGGGCATAGAGGAGCCTGCCACACTGGAATTTGCCCTCAACAAGCGCCAACCCCTTGCTACTGCGCTGTTCTGGAGCATGCCCTAAAAATTGGCAAGCGCCTTGCTTTATCGAAATCAGCCGAAATTTGCAGGTAAGTCGTACTGGCATTTGCTAAGCTGCGCGAACCTGAAAACCAGATCGGACCCCCGTTACTGTGGGCGATCCGGCACCACGAACATGAATACAGCCGCCTGGGCGGTATAACTAACGGAGCATGCACAATGTCCAAGACAGTTGATTTGATCAAAGAACACGAAGTCAAATGGGTTGACCTGCGCTTCACTGACAGCCGTGGTAAAGAGCAGCACGTGACCATACCGGCCACCGAAGTGGACGAAGACTTTTTTGCCGATGGCAAGATGTTTGACGGTTCCTCCATTGCCGGCTGGAAAGGCATCAACGAATCCGACATGATCCTGATGCCGGCCGATGAGACCTCCGTACTCGATCCGTTCACCGAAGAAACCACTGTCAACATCACCTGCAACATCGTAGAGCCTTCTACCATGCAGGGTTATGAGCGTGATCCGCGTTCCGTTGCCCGTCGTGCCGAGGAATACCTGAAGTCCACCGGCATCGCCGATGGCGCGCTGTTTGGCCCGGAGCCGGAGTTCTTCGTGTTTGATTCCGTTAAATGGAATGTGGACATGCAGGGCGCTTCATACCATATCCACTCTGAGGAAGCCGCCTGGGTATCCGGCGAAGACTTCGACCGCAACAACATCGGTCACCGCCCGGGTGTTAAAGGCGGTTACTTCCCGGTTCCGCCGGTGGACAGCCTCCATGACCTGCGTGGCGCCATGTGTGCCGCCATGGAATCCATGGGCCTGGAAATTGAAGTACACCACCACGAAGTCGGCACCGCCGGCCAGTGCGAAATCGGCGTTGGCGCCAACACCCTGACCCGCAAGGCTGACGAAGTACAGATTCTCAAGTACTGCGTCCACAACGTGGCCCACGCTTATGGCAAAACCGCCACCTTCATGCCCAAGCCGGTGGTTGGTGACAACGGTTCCGGCATGCACGTACACATGTCCCTGAGCAAAGATGGCAAAAACCTGTTCGCAGGCGACAGCTATGCCGGCCTGAGTGAAGCGGCGCTGTACTATGTTGGCGGTGTTATCAAGCACGCCAAGGCCATCAACGCCTTCACCAACCCGGCAACCAACAGCTACAAGCGCCTGGTTCCGGGCTACGAAGCACCGGTTATGCTGGCCTACTCCGCCCGCAACCGTTCCGCTTCCATCCGTATTCCGTACGTGAACAGCCCGAAAGCGCGCCGTATCGAAGTACGTTTCCCTGACCCGGCGGCCAACCCGTACCTGGCGTTCGCTGCCCTTATGATGGCCGGCCTGGATGGTATCCAGAACAAGATCCACCCTGGCGATGCCATGGACAAGGATCTGTACGACCTGCCGAAGGAAGAAGCACTGAGCATTCCGAAGGTTGCCGAAACCCTGTCCGAAGCTCTGGACTGCCTGGCAGAAGATCATGAGTTCCTGACCCGCGGCGGCGTGTTCACCGAGGACATGATTGCCGGCTACATTGATCTGAAGCGCGGTGAAGTTGAGAAACTGAACATGACCACGCATCCGGTTGAGTTCGAGCTGTACTACTCCTGCTAAAACCTCTCGCAAGAGAGCCAGCAGCAAAGCCCCGCCCCGTGCGGGGCTTTTTTGTGCGCGGAAGCACAATGCACGCAGCCCTTAACGATATGTAACCAACATACCGCCCAACAGACGTTGAAATGCCCTCGGGCGCCGCCGATAATCGGGAAACACCCCTCAAAAGGTTCGCTTATGAAACCGATGTCTGGATTGATTGCCGCCTTACTGGTTGTCCTCGCGACACCGGTTTCGTCGGAGGTCTACCGAAGTGTCGATGCCTACGGCAACGTCACCTATACCGACGAACCCACAAACGGCGCCGAACGCGTCGACGTGGAGCCGGTGACCACCATCAAGCTCCCGAAACCCGAAGTGGTTCAGGAAACCAGCGAGCTACGGGAAGAAGTGCGCCGTAAGGGTGCCGCCTATGAAGAGCTCTCCTTCGATTACCCGGAGAACAATCAGGCATTCCATTCCGGTAGCGGAGACATCATGTTCCAGGTGCAAAGCACACCGGCATTGCAGCCCGGGCACCGGTTCGAAGTGACTCTGGACGGACAGCCCGTGGGCCAGAGCTCTGATGGCTCGATTAATGTTAATAACGTGTTTCGGGGAACCCACGAAGCAAGGGTTTTCATCATTGACGAAAAAGGGGTTCAGATCAAAACGGGCCCCTCCATCACTTTCACCGTTCATCGTCCATCCGTATTGAACTGACACCATCCGCACTATTTTGGTGCGCTCGCACCACAAAAAAGCCATACTCTGATCAGCAACGGGGCGGACTTTCCGGGTTGATCGGAGGCCTTCTCCTCATTTGCACCAGCTTACGGCAGATTTCAGCGCTGATAAGCCCCCATGCCCGCACTTTGCCCATTCATTTGTGAACCCGGCTCAAAGTGGTTCGCTTTTTGCAAAACTCCGGAGGTCACACTATGTCGAACCAACGGGATTCACGCATGGCACTGCCTTCGGCCCATCAAACCGGATACAAGAACATTCTCGATAGCCTTACCACGGCTGTCCTGGTGCTCGAAGACAACCTGACTATCCGGTATCTCAACCCGGCCGCTGAAAGCCTGTTCGAAACCAGCATGACCCGCAGCCAGGGCCAACCCTTCCAGGATGTTCTGGTCGAGTCAGACGATGCCCTGAAAACATTGTTTGCCGCCGTTCGGAACGGGCAATCCTACACCCGCCGGGAAGCCGAGTTTCTGCTCACCAGTGGCGCCCGGCTGACTGTCGATTATTCCGTAACGCCGATCAGCCTCGATCCGACCGAACTGCTGATTGAAATCCAGCCGCGGGACCGGCTAATGCGGATCAGCCGCGAGGAGGACATCATCTCCCAGCAGGAAACAACCCGCATTCTGGTCCGCGGCATGGCCCACGAGATCAAGAATCCGCTCGGGGGCATAAGAGGCGCGGCGCAACTGCTTGACCGGGAACTCAGCAGCGAAGACCAGCGGGAATACACCCGCGTTATCATTGACGAGGCCGATCGCCTCAGAAGCCTTGTTGACCGGATGCTGGGCCCTAACAAGGCGCTCAAGCTGGCCCCCACCAACATCCATGAAGTCCTGGAACGGGTAGGCACTCTGCTGGAAGCCGAAAGCAAGGGGCGACTAAATTTCCGCCGTGATTACGATCCCAGTATTCCCGAGTTCCGGGGCGACAAGGAGCAACTGATTCAGGCTTTCCTGAATATTGCCCGTAACGCCATGGAAGCGGCCTTCGAGAACCAGAGTGGTCACCGTTCCGAGGAACCGCCAACCATTACCTTCCGTACCCGCACCCTGCGCCAGTTCACCATAGGCCATCGGCGCCATCGGCTGGTGTGCCGGGTCGACGTCATTGATAACGGCCCGGGCATTCCCCCGGAGCTTTTACAGAACATTTTCTATCCGATGATCAGTGGCCGGGCCAGTGGCACCGGCCTGGGTCTTTCCATCACCCAGAGCATCATCGGCCAACACCATGGACTGGTTGAATGCGAGAGCGAGCCAGGCCGAACCGACTTCATCATCTTCCTGCCTCTGGAGGACACCCCATGAGCCAACCGGCAAACGTCTGGATCATAGACGACGATCGCAGTATTCGCTGGGTGCTGGAGCGCGCCCTTAACCAGGCCGGTATGCAGCCTCGCGTTTTTGAAAGTGGTGAAAGCATCATGATGCGGCTGGAGCACGAGCAGCCCGATGCCATCGTCAGCGATATCCGGATGCCGGGGGTTGACGGCATTACCCTGCTGTCACAGATCGTGGAAGTGCACCCGGACGTGCCGGTGATCATCATGACCGCCCACTCGGATCTGGAGAGCGCTGTTACCAGTTACCAGACCGGGGCGTTCGAATACCTCCCCAAACCGTTCGATGTGGATGATGCCGTGGCGCTGGTCAAGCGCGCGGTTGCCCACAGCCACGAGAAACGCGCCAGCGCCGAACCCGCGACGGAAAGCTCCCAGCGGGCGACCGAGATCATTGGTGAAGCGCCGGCGATGCAGGAGGTGTTCCGGGCCATCGGCCGGCTGTCACACTCCAACATCACGGTGCTGATCAACGGTGAAAGCGGCACGGGCAAGGAGCTGGTGGCCCAGGCACTGCACAACCACAGCCCCCGCTCGAAACACCCCTTCATCGCCCTGAACATGGCCGCCATACCCAAGGACCTGATTGAATCGGAACTGTTTGGCCACGAAAAAGGGGCCTTCACCGGTGCCGGCGCCGCCCGCCAGGGTCGCTTCGAACAGGCCAATGGCGGCACCCTGTTCCTGGATGAAATCGGCGATATGCCCGCCGACACCCAGACCCGCCTGCTGCGGGTATTGGCCGATGGTGAATTTTACCGGGTAGGCGGCACCACCCCCATCAAGGTGGACGTGCGCATCATCGCGGCCACGCACCAGGATCTGGAAAAACTGGTGCAGGCCGGTACCTTCCGGGAAGACCTGTTCCATCGTCTGAACGTGATCCGGGTGCACCTGCCCAAGCTGGCCGAACGTCGGGAAGACATCCCCCGGCTGATGCAGCACTTCCTCAAGCGGGCGGCAAAGGAGCTGGCTGTCGAGCCCAAGATCCTGCGGGAGGAAGCGGAGGAATACCTCACCACCCTGCCCTGGCCCGGGAACGTCCGCCAGCTGGAAAACACCTGCCGCTGGCTCACCGTCATGGCCAGCGGTCGGGAGATCCATATTGATGATTTGCCCCCTGAATTACTGCATCAGGCAGAAGCACCCACCACGGGCACAACCTGGCAGGAAGGCCTGAAGAACTGGGCCGAGCAGGAGCTAAAGCGTGGCAAGAAAGGGATTCTCGATACGGCTGTGCCGGAGTTTGAGAAGATCATGATCGAGACGGCCCTGAAGCACACCGGCGGGCGGCGTCGGGATGCCTCGATTCTGCTGGGCTGGGGGCGGAATACGCTGACCCGGAAGATCAATGAACTCGGAATGGACCACCCCGAACACGAAGAAGACTGACGATTGGCGAACCGCCGGGGTTCGTTGATGTTTTGGGGCAGGACTCACATCCTGCCCTTTTTTATCGTTCCTGCCAGTAGATGACCCGGTCGTGGCCGCGGTAGACGCCGAAAGTGGCAGTCGCGGTGGGATCATCGAGATTGCCGTCACCGTCCAGATCGTCTTTTTTCCAGTCTTCCACTCCGCCCCAGACAAGGGTATCGGTTCCCTCTGAGCCGTTGGCCTCCAGCACGAGGGGCCCGCCCACACCATCCGTGAAGGTGCCATCTGCAGTTATCAGGTCGTGGTAGTTGGCGGTGTTGGTGGTGATGTTATCAGTGTTCCACGGCGTGCAGCCGGGAGCGTCATCGCTGAGGACGAACCGGGTGCCGTTCCAGTATTCCATCTGCAGGGGCATTTGCAGTTCTGCGATGTTTTCCGGGCCGTAGACATTTTGTGGTGACAGGCGGCCGTAGCGAACCGGGAATGCCGCGAGGGGATTAATGGGCTCTCCGGCCGTTGCAATACCGGTAACCGGTATATTATCGACATCGGTCATCGGCTGGAGCAGGAACGTCAGATCCGGCATGAATGGGGCGATCCGGCTGGCGGCAGACAACTTGGGGTAAATAAATTGGTCGGCGCTATTGAACCGGTAACGGACAACGCCGTCAATTACACTGTCCCGGTTGCCTGTGTTGAGCAACGGAGAGTCCGGTGTACTGCGAAAGGGCACCGGCGTGGCGGCACCGTCATCCAGTGTTTCAACGTTATCGCCATCCGGGACCACGACGTCAAACCGCTCTGCCGGCATCTGAACAATGACATCTTCATGGGTGTAATTCAGGGTGCGCTGGCGTGGGGTTTGTCCATTCAGGGCATCGATACGCAATTCCGGAAGGCCAAATGAATCCCACCCCAAGGTCCGACCGGTATAGACAAAACTGTTGCATGCCGGGCTCAGCTCTCCTTCATTTTCCACCGTCAGAGCCAGCTGGTCAGGCACCATGCGGGCCGTCATCGCTGTATCGGAGGCTGGCACATCCCTGCCAAGATAACCTCCCGCGACAGCCTCCGTGTTGATGGAGAACACGCCAACTTCGGTAAGCGTCAGTGACTGGCCAGCATCTCCATAATCCAACGCTGTTTCCAGCAAGTTGCCTTCTGCACCGCCCGCGGGGAACAGCAACTGGTGAGACACCGGCACATCGCCGAACGCAAAGGAGGGTGCAGGCGGTTTGTCGGCGCAACTGAGGCTGGATACATTCGGGGCATACCGATAGGCCTTGGGAGTTACACTGAACGGCACACCGGCTGGCAGAGTATTACTGCAACCCAGGTCAGCACTGGAACACCGCTGCTCCGGAATCAGGCAAAGTCCCTGTGGCACCGTCACGTAATCCGCGGCTCCCTCAATCAACAGGGTGCCACCATCCGGCTGGTTATCCTCCACGTATCGCGCTATCAGGCTGTTGCGGCCGGCATCGTTATATCGGATAGGGATGTCCCTGGCCACACCGTCACCATCAAAGGTAATCGGAATTCCGGTCTGGGGAATTCCATCCACAGCAACCTGGTTGCCGTCGATCCAGGTGGGGAACGAGGCCTTACGGCCTGTCGGTCCCGGATTCAGGTAACTGGTGCCAAATTCAATGGTTTTGGTTTGTCCTGCAAACAGGGCGATGCACTGACCCGTTTGTTCGTCCGTTTCCAGCGCTGACATCGAGAAGGTTCTGTTCTCTTCACCTGCTACCAGATCCGGCGGCATTTCAAACACAAAGCCAGCATCCCGGAATGTCATGTCACAGCTTCCTGAACCGTCCGGAGACACACACACCACACCGCTATCCGGAGCCGGGGAGGCACTGCTCACAGCCAGCGTAACGGTTTCTTCGGTGGAGCGCTGGAACTGGAGATTGGCGGCCCCTGTCACCCTCACATCCTGAGCCGGTAGCCACCCCGCTGGCTGCAGGGTCACATCCACAGGATCGGGGTACAGGCTGCTGCAATCCGAATCCGCACAGGCAAGCACCTCTAGATCCGATGCCTGGCAGGTCAGGCCGAACCCGGGATGGACGATGCGGATATGGTCCAGCACCACCGCTGGCTGTTCAGGAATACAGGCACCACCAAAATCGACGTTGCCAGCGGCAGCTTCATCATAGGTGAACGTGCTTTTACCCCCTCCGATATCAATACTACCTTCTGCCGCCAGCGAACCGATGATGACGGAGTTGTTCTTGAAGTCGATATTGCCAGAGACATAAATCACAGCTTTGATCTCGGCATTATTTTTGAAAGTCAGGTCACCATCCACAATCAGTAAAAGGTCGCTAGCACTACCGTCTGTATTCATTGTGAAGTTTTGACCATCAATGGTCAGATCTCCATCAACTAGAATTCGCGCCTGCCCATCTACAGAGTAATGAATGTTATTGCTGCTAAATGTTCTTCCCTCATAGACATTTTCGCCGGCAGGAATGACGTGGTCGCTCGGCCAGGACTGGGGGGCGCGAGGATCGAAAACACTCAGATCCAGTTGCTCATTGGGGGGTAGATATTCATTGATACCATCGCTGGAATCGAAGACAGCAGAGCATTGGGGGGCTGCTTGGTAGGTGATGCGGACCTGGCCGTCGCCGCCGGAGCCTCCCGGGTAATTTGAGCCACCAGCTCCGCCACCTCCCCCACCAGGAAGAGTGCCATCGCTACCTCGCCCACCTAGCCAATCAAGAAACGAAACACCGCCATCTCCCCCGGAACCACCTCCGGCTGGCCCAGTTGCACCATCATTATCCGAACTATCAATTCCCTCTCCATAGGCGCTGGCGGAGGAACCGCCACCCCCACCAAAGAGGAGGCCGAAAAATGTGTAAGCACTCGCTCCATTACCGCCGGCTCTCGATAAATAACTCGCGCCTGAGTCAGAGCTTCCTCCCATACCGCCAGTTCGACCTGACCCACTGCTCCCTCCCTGGGCTTTGACAAGATCTGGTCCCTGAAACCAACTTGCTTCCCCTTTGGTGACGTCGGCGCTGGCAGCTCCTTGGCCCACTCTATAGGCATAAATATCGCCACCAGAAACATTCAAAGTGGCTTGTGAATAGGCACCACCTCCACCACCACCTCCTATGCCGTCAGCACCATGACCTCCCGCCCCCCAAACCTCGACGGCGATCGTTCTGACATTCTCCGGAACCGTGAAAGTACCTTCACCCGGCTCAGTAAAGGTCTGAACCGTTTGCGCTTGCAAAGCCATGGATGTGATGGCCAGCGCCAAACACATAACCTGACAGAACCTCAAAAGCATAGTCCGCCCGCTCATCGCACCCTTACCTCGATCTCCCGCTCCGTCCGGTACGGATCATTACCGCAACTGCCGGTACTCCGGATGGTATAAACCGTATTCTCGCCGGGTCCGCTGATATCCGCAGTCACAGATTCACACGCTAGGCTGGCACTGCAGCTCGCCAATCCGCCAGCACTGAAGTTCAGTGGGCTGGCAGAATCAACCGCAGGGCAGCCACCATCCAGAGCTTTACGCACCGCAGACTGTGCACCGCTTTCCGCCGCGAAGAACGCCCGCTGGGACTGAATCTGCAAACTCAGGGATTGGCTGGCACCCTGCTGCAACTGGGACATGCCGAGCACCAGCAGGGAAAGCACCGTAATGACAAACAGGGCGATGGGCAGACCAGCACCGCGCTGGTGGCAGAACGATCGGTCAGGGCACATTGCGAATCTGCACCTCCTGACTGAGACTGGTAGTTTCACCGGTGCCAGTATCTTCCAGCACCATCCGGAAGGAGACAACCGCACCACGCTGAAGGGACGGCGGCTCAATTTCAAACTGCAGGGACTCCTCAGCCAGATTGGCTGCTAGGACTTCCCGGTCCGGCCAGGTCACCGGCAGATTGCTGGCTGGGGCACTGTTGATGCCGTAATCCTTGTAGCGATACAGGAAACGCCCCTGCTGGCAGAAGGCACGGGGACTGCCCACTATGTAGAAGCGTTTCTCCGGTGACTGGGATGAAAAACGATGGGTTGCTCCGCCTTCGAAAGTGACGGTTACAGGAGCAGTACCTGCCGGCATTGTGGCCAGCGGTGATACGGGGCCGGGACTGGTCAGGTTATAGACATTGCTGCCATACCCATAAACCACCACCCGCCCACTCGCTGAGCGCTCGTCAGGCAGCGGTACTGCTTCAAAGGAGTCCGGATTATTGCCCACCGGAAGACTCAGATAGTTCGAGGCGGCCACAATGGGCATCCATTCGATACAGCTCCGATCCGCTGTCGTGCGAATGGACGTGGGAAGCGCCGCACGCAATGAGCGGCTGATCTGTTCACTTATGACCACACTGGAAAGGGCTCGCTGCTGCCGTGAGCCCACATCGATCGCGCCCTGGGTTGAGAGCGCCACAAACTGTACGGAGATGGTGGCAACAATACCTAAAAGCACAATCACCATCACCAGTTCCACCAATGTGAAGCCCGTCACCCTGCGCATCAGAAATTGGCCTTGTAGGCAGTGAAACTGAAGGTCTGGTCCCCCGGTGCAGTAATGGTCAAGTCAATCCGTTTGGCCTGCCCCGCCGGCAGGTCCACACCAGCAGCATCGCAACTGACATTCACCTCAACGGTGAAGCCGTTGTATCCGCTCAGTGGACTTTGGGCATCAGCAGGGGGCGAATCCGACAGCCCGTCGTAGTCATCCACATCGTTGAACTGCCCGCGGTTGCCGGCTCCCTCCTCGGTGGAAATATTGCAAGGCCCGCTATAACGGGGCACGCCACCCTGAGGCGCATTATGGTCGTATTTACGGGTGATGATCTCATCCATATACAACTGCGCCAGCTCCACCGCACGGGTCTGATTCAGAGGATCGGCACTGCGGCCAGTAATCAGGGCGAAGGCCCCTACCACTCCGGCGATGGCAACGCTGATAATGACAATGGTCATCACTAGCTCAATCAGCGTTGCACCATTATGGTCCGCCGAAAGCCGAGGCATCATGGCTGACACGCTCCGCTATACACCGCTCCTAGAGAGCTCACGCAGATGTCGTAAGGACTCTCGCCGATAAAAGAAAGCTCAAGGTTATTGCCGCTGACGGGGGCACCGTTCTTATCAAATTCGATATCGAGGGGTAGCCCACCCGCAACGCTCAGGCCTGTTCCTTCTTTCGGAATGGAATAAGATCCGATGCTTCCGACCGCGAAGGTGAACGAGTTGCCGTCATCCAGGACGGTGACCGTGTTGTTTTCATTTCCTGCCATCGCCGCCTGGCGGGCCAGGAGCGCAGCGGAGTTGAGCTGCTGCGCCGCCAGTAGCGGGGAAAAGGAGGAGCGATTGGCAAACAGGCCCACACCCAGAACGGACAGGACACCAATCAGGATGATGACCATGACCAGCTCGACCAGGGTGAAGCCCGACGACCTTGTATCAACGCATATCGCCATCTTTCCACACTTCATGAAAATCCAACGTTGTCTTAACACAACACTCGCACTATCAAAGTTCCATCAAACTTCAGACCTCTTTAGATACGTCGGACCACTCTCAGCTAGGACGTTACAGGCAACTTTCCTATCAAGGCTTAGCAGCCAGTCGTCGGTGTAATTGGGCTAACTTGCGGTGCTGCCGTGGTAGTCGCTTCGGTATATGTAAAAGAACATGCACCACTGGTCACAGTCAGAACATTCGGTGTAGCTCCAGAAACGGCCAGGCCAAAATCATTAGCATCAAGCTGCGCAGCCGCCGCGATTCCATTGGTGGTTAAAGTTGACGTCACAACATTGCCATCGGCTTGAGGATAACCGTTTACCAAGGTTATGTCCGCTCCCTCCAAACTCACAGGATTATTGCCATTAGCAAGGAAGGCCGAGTGTGCAATTGCGGATGCAGACTTGATACTACCTCGGGCTCCCTCCAAAGCAGCCTGCCTAGCATCACCGCCCAAATCAGCAAACCTCGGCAAGGCAAATGCTGCCAGAATACCGAGAATGACAATAACCATTACCAATTCAATCAGAGTAAAGCCTTTTTGCCCTTTTTGAGTGTTCACGCTAAAGCTCCTAAGCTTCTATCCAACAATAGTTAAACAAGTGCATTTAAATGGATCCCGCTGATTCAGCAGCTAACAGCACCGACCGTAGGTGCTCCGTCAGCAGGCGCATTTTCGTACGTGAAAGAACAGTTTCCCTCGCTATTAGTAATCGTCAGGGTTCCTTCGCCAGTCCCATCAGCGTATGTCGAAGTGAAGTCATCGTTAAGCTGAGCAGCTTCCATTATTGAATCATTAGTAGAACCATCGTCAGCAGTCGGATAGCCGTTAACGATATCAATTGTTGCCCCGTCTAGAGCAACAGTTGCAGGTTCACCATTAGCCAGCCAAGAGGAATGGACAATGCCTATCGCGGATTTGACGGCCCCTCTGGCCCCTTCCGTTGCTGCTTCTTCTGCGTCGCCCCCCAAATCGGCAAACCGCGGTAAAGCAAATGCCGCCAGTATGCCCAAAATCACGATCACCATGACCAGCTCGATTAGAGTGAAGCCATTCTCTTTTCTCGTTTGAACTGCGTTCATCATTCTTAAAGCCTCTTAATCGCCAATGAAAAAACTTCTTGTTAATTGATGTCCGTTAAAATAGAGCCATCAGCCGTATCGTAGGTAATAGTGCTTCCCTGATTATCCGGCTGGTATGTATAGACGCAGGTGCTACCAGGAGCTGTTGCCAAATACTCGGCATCAGGAACAGCTGCCGCGTTGCTATTCTGGGCGACAATCGGAGCGTTTGCTTGCAACAAGCCGTTCCAAATTTGCAGACATCTTTCCTGGTTCGGGTTCCCTACAGTTCCATCGGTCGAGGTCGCCCAGCCGTTACCATTTACTGAGACATCACCATCACCAAATCCCTCAACACCATCGTTATCCGCTGTTGTCGTGCCATTCGACACCCACTGAGCTTTAACCAAAGCCACACCAGCACTCAGAGCACCTGCAGTACCTTGAATACTGGCTTGATGCGCCTGCTCCGATAACTGCGCAAACCGCGGCAACGCAAACGCCGCCAGAATGGCTAGGATGGCAATCACCACCACCAGTTCGATCAGGGTGAACCCCTGTTGTTTCTGTGTTCTGTTTTCCCGCTTCATTGGTCCGCCTCTTTCCGGTTTCGTTTGTCCGTCTGGTCAGCGTTGCGCATCCTGCGTTGGCGCTGCTTCTTCTGTCAACGGCACTGGGGCTAGCTTTAGTCCCGTTGGCCGCTCTTCCTGCTCCCGCGTTCCATTCCCATTGCGGTCTGCAAAGTCCGTTGTCACTTTCCAGGCCAGAGGCTCACCCGGCGCCACCTGTCGCTTATCCAGGGTTATCGGCTGTCCCGGGTTATAAATTAACCAGCCTCTGGGCCTGTTTACTGTTTCTTTTTGTTTACTCGTTCGTTCTCCGGCCTGGAAACACCAGTTTCCGGCGCCTGGTTTCTCCCCGGCGCAAAGCCCCTCATAGTTGGGCCACTGGTGTTCGACCAGCCGGAAGGGGTTGATCCCTTCAAGATCATCAAGCCTCCCCTGCCGGCTGAGCATTGCTTCAGCACCCCGGATGACCAGGGCCGCCCGCAACTGGCTCAGTACCATGTTGGCGGCACGTTCCTCGGCCCGCTGCACTTCCCGTTCCAGCACATCGAGCAGAAACCACGCCAGAACGCCAATGATGACCACAGCCACCAAAAGCCGAAATCGGCGTGCGAACACAAGCCCGCCGGCATCCGATCGTCCCGCCGATGCCACTCAGCCCCGCCCCATGGCGGCGGCCCCCAGGTCCCAGATGGGCAGGAACACGCCCAATGCCAGGATCAGGACCAATACACCCATGGCCACGATCAATATGGGCTCGATGGATTCCGCCAGCCGCTTCAGGCCGTAATCCACGTCCTCATCGTAAAAGTCCGCCACGTTGTTGAGCATGTCGTCCACCGAACCGGTCTCCTCACCCACCGCAATCATCTGCAGAATCAGCGGCGTGAACATCTCGCTGTTCCGGGCGGTTCTGAGCAGGCTCTCACCGCGTTCGATGCCGGCCCGCATGTCCTTGATATGGGTCCCGATCCAGGCGTTGTCGGTGGCATCGGCGACCACCGTGAGCGCCTGGGTTACCGGCATCCCGGCGGAAAGCATGCTAGCAAAATTCCTCGCGAACCGACTGAGCGTGATCAATTCCAGCAACGGTCCGATTATCGGCATCCTGAGCTTGTAGCGATCCCAGGTCAGCCGGCCCTGTTCAGTCTGCTTCCATTGCCGGAGCAGCAACCCGCCGGCGGCTGCGGCAAACAGCAGCAGGTACCAGTAGCCCAGCAGGAAGTCAGAGGTCCCTACAAGTACCTGGGTGAGAAAAGGCAAATCCGCACCAAGTTTGTCGAAAACAGAAGCAAATTTCGGGATGACCAGGAAGTTCACCACCATCAGGGCGGCCAGCAAGGCAACCATCACAAACGTTGGATAACGCATGGCCTGTTTCAGGCGCCGCTTGGTATCTCTCTCCAGTTCCAGAATCTCGGAAAGCCGCTTGAAGGCATCGTCCAGCATCCCGGTGTTCTCACCCACATGGATCATGGCGATGAACAGTTCCGAGAACACTTTGGGGTGCGCCTGCATGGCCGTGGCCATGGTGTTGCCCCCTTCAAGCCGGTTGGTCACATCGTCAAGCACCTCCGCCAGCACGGGGGAGCGGGAGGTTTCCGCCAGGCCCCGCATGGTGCGTATCAGGGGGATACCGGCCTTGGTGAGGGCATACATCTGACGACAGAACACGATCAGCTCGTCGAGAGTGACCTTTTTCCGGAAGATCGGGAGCCGGTTGAGCCGATCAACCATGGAGTCGCGTTGTTCCTGCTCGCGAATCGTAAGCGGGGTAATGCCCCGGCGCATCAGCTCGGTGGCGGCGGCGTCGGCATTCGGGGCCGCCAGGGAGCCTTGCTGAACGCTGCCACGATTGTCCTTGCCACGGTAACTGAACTGCATCAGGCACCTTCCTCGATGGAATCATCCAGCAAGAGAATGTCATCGTCCGGCGAGAACTCGCCTTCGGAGGTCGCGGCCACCCGGGCCACTTCTTCCAGGGTGGTCACGCCTTGCAGGGCATAGTCCATGGCGCACTGCCCGAGCGGCCGGTAGAGATCACTTTTCCGGGCCGCCCTGGTAAATCCGGAGACATCCTGCCGGCGCAGGGCATCCAGCATGGATTCGTTCATCTCCAGCATTTCATACACGCCAACCCGACCCTTATAGCCGGTGTTGCTGCATTGATAACAGCCTCTGCCATGCACGAAGCCCGCCTCGATATCCAGCGGATCGAGCTCGAAGGTGTCCAGCCACACCCGCTCCTGATCGGTCAGCTGGTAAGGCCCGGAGCAGTTATCACATACCCGGCGCACCAGGCGCTGGGCGACCACGCCCAACAGGGAGCTGGCGACCAGGAACGGCTCCGCGCCCATGTCGATCAGCCGCATGGCACTGCTGATGGAGTCGTTGGTGTGCAGGGTGGAGAGCACCAGGTGGCCGGTCATGGCCGCCCGCAAGCCGATTTCCACGGTTTCTCGGTCCCGCATTTCACCCACCAGGATCACATCCGGATCCTGCCGCAGGGCAGATCGCAAGACATTGGCAAACTCGAGGCCGATTTTCGGGTTCACCTGAACCTGGGTAATCCGGGGCAGGCGGTATTCCACCGGATCCTCGGCGGTGATGATTTTTACCTCCGGCCGATTCAGTTCTGTCAGCGCGCCATACAGTGTGGTGGTTTTACCACTACCGGTCGGGCCGGTGACCAGGATCATGCCATGGGGCCTTTTGGTCATGCGCCGGAACCGCTCCAGCAACCGTGCCGGCATGCCGGTGCCATCAAGATTCAGCAGGCCCTGGCTCTGGTCCAGCAAACGCATCACAACCGACTCACCAAACTGCACGGGCATGGTAGACACCCGCACATCAATGCTGCGGCCCTTGACCCGAACGTTAAAGCGCCCGTCCTGCGGCATCCGTTTCTCGGAAATATTCAGGCCGGCCATCAGCTTCAGGCGCAGGACCAGCGCGGCATTGACCCGCTTCTCCTTCATCACCTGTTCCTGAAGCACCCCGTCCACCCGCTGCCGGATTCGGACCACGGTCTCATCCGGCTCAATGTGAATATCGGAGCTCCGGGCCTGGACGGCATCCTCAAACAGTGTTTGCAGCAGTTTTACTACAGGAGCTTCCGCGCTTTCAGACTCGGCAGACAGGTCGGCCAGATCGAAAGCGTCATCGCCCAGTTCGTCTTCCAGCTCTTCGGCAAGAGAGGCAATCTCATCGGTACGCCGGTAGACCAGATCCAGGGTGTTCAGCAGCTCGCTTTCCCGAACCACTGCCTGCTTGATGGGCTGTTTGAGAATCCGCACCAGCTCGTCGTAGGCAAAGATGTCCAGAGGATCGGCCATGCCTACTAAAAGTTCGCCGCCCTGCTCCGCCAGCACGATGCTGCGGAACCGTCGGGCCATGGCTTCCGGCAGTTTTTTCACCAGCTCGTTGTTGAACTGGTAGTGGCGCAACTGAACAAAGGGCACGTCCAGCTGCCGGGACAGAATGTTGAGCAGGCTATCCTCGTCAACATAGCCAAGATCGGTCAGGGTCTTGCCCAACTTCCGGCCCGTGCTTTTCTGTTCACGCAGGGCGGTCATCAACTGCTGCTCAGTAATGACATCATTCTGAACCAGCAGGTCGCCTAACCGGACTTTCTTTTTCGGCTCTGTCGTCATCATCCTGCCTGCAGTGTTTTCAATCGGTCACGAACATAGTCCGCCAGGGACGGCGAAAGGCCCGGCAATTTTGCGGCCTGGCTGTAGGCACGAACGGCGCCGGACACTTCACCACCGGTTTCCAACGCAATCGCGAGCCCGACCCACCAGGCGGCACGGCTGTCATCCTGGGCGATCAGGACAGACCAGTGCCGGGCGGCCTCGGCACTTCGGCCCGCCTGTTGCAGCAGGGTTGCCAGGGTAACGCGGTATTCCACGTGCTGACCCGCTGCAGGAATGTTCTGCTCCAACGTGGCGACCGCCCGGGACAAGTTGCCCGCAGCGTGTAGGGCTCTCGCTCTCAGCAACCGCAACCCGGCGTCAGACCTGGCCGACGATTCCGGCAGCCACGCCAGGCCCCGCTCCGGCTGCCCCTGAACCAGCATCTCGCGGGCGAAGACTTTCCGGCTGGCAATGGCAGGTTGTGCGGCCGCCAGTTGCGCCAGTTTTTCTTCGGCCTTGCGCGTTTCGCCGGCGCCAAGCAGCGAAGCCAGTTCCCTGCTTACCCGTAAATCGATGGTTTCCGGCGTTTCGCGGATCTGCTTCACCTGAGGCTCCGGCGCGTCAGTTTCCGGATCGGCCCTGCCCTGCTCAGACGCCGGTCCCTTCACATCCGCCACCGGCTGCGACTGCGCAGAGGCCGCGGGTTTGTCCGGCTTTGGTGCTGGAGCTGGCGCTGGCGCTGGTTCTGGAGCAGGAGCCCGCGTTGATACCGGCGCCGGTGGCTCCGATGATTCGGCAATAGTCGGCTCCGGGGTTATGGCAATTTCCGGCGTCGGTTCTGGCGCGGAGGCCGGTTCAGCTGATGGCTCGGGGGCCGAAGCCGGCACCTCGTTGGGCTCAGCGACTTGCTCGGTGTCAGGCACCGGGTCAACGACTGAGGTGGAAGCTGCCACGGCCGGCGCCCCGGAGTCGCTGCTCCGAATGTGGAACCAGTAAACGGACGTGGCCACCAGCCCGGCTACTAGCAGGAGTACAATGACCCACAGCCAGGGGTTGCGCCTGTCGTCAACGGAGGTCTGTCCAATATAGGCGCCAGACCCCTCCGGCCTATTTTGCCGTTGTTCTGCTGCACGCAGGGCGTCATTCAGCAGGCTCATAACCACCTCCCGAGCAGACTGGGGGAGCGTACACTGTCGGTATCGCGGATCGCTTGCAGGGCGTGGCCACGCTGAACCAGACGATCACCCCTGCCCCAGGCTGCCAGCATGGACTTGTGGGCGAGGATGTTGACCAGACGGGGGATGCCGCCGGAGGCCCGGCTGATCAGACGGAGAGCGCCGGGCGCGAACAGATCGGCGCCGTTGTAACCCGCCTGGGCCAGGCGATGGCGCAGGTACTGGGCAACCGACTGCCGGTCCAGGGGCGAAAGACGGTAGTGGAAGGTAATACGCTGGTTCAGCTGCCGGAGGCTCTGCTTCTGCAACAGCACATCCAGCTCCGGTTGCCCGAACAACACCACCTGCAGCAGCCGGGCGCTTTCAGTCTCCAGATTGGTGAGCAGCCGCAGGGCCTCGATGGTTTCCTCCGGCATCGCCTGCGCTTCGTCGATCACCAGAACCACCGGCCTGCGCTCCATGGCGTGGCCAATCAGGCACTCGTTGATCGCCTTGAGAACCTGATGGGCATTGGCACAACCCGACACATCGACGCCCAGCTCCTCGGCCACCGCCTCGTATAAGATTTCGGGCTTCAGATTCGGGTTGGGCAGATACGCGGTGCAGGCACGCTGCTCCAGTTCGTTGAGCAGCAACCGGCACAAAAGGGTCTTGCCAGTACCCACCTCACCGGAAATCTTGATAAAGCCTTCCCGCTCTTGCAGAGCCACTAGCAGCAGCTCCAGCGCATCGCCATGGCTGGGCGCCCGCAAGAAATAGCGGGTGTTGGGCGTCAATGCAAACGGTGCTTCCTGCAGTCCGAAATGGGATTCGTACATGCTATCGAACGGCGTTCTCCGGTTCCGGGGTGACGGATTCAGAAGACTGCAACAGCTCCCGGAGCACGCTCATGCGTTCCCGGCTGGCGGCTACTTCGGCGTTCATCCGGGAACCACCAGCTACGACCGGGCGCAACAGGATAACAAGCTCACTCTTGCGGGACTGAAAGCGCCGTTGCTTGAACAGCTCGCCGACCAGCGGAATCTCGCTGAAGAACGGAACCGCGGAGGTATCGTTCTCGCTGCTGTTCTGGATCAGGCCGCCGATCACCACAATCTGCCCGCTTTCGGCACGGATCACGCTGTCGGTTTCACGCACGGTGCTGCTGGCCAGCGGCAGTGTCACATCCTGATCGCCAATGGTGATCAGCTTTTCCTGATCGCTCACCTCACTCACCGAAGGATGCACGTGCAGGGTGATGACACCATCCTCGGAGATCTGTGGCGTCACATCGAGGGAAATGCCTGAGAAAAACGGAGTCAGCTCAACGGATGTCGAGGTCTGATCGGAGGCGGTGAGCGCAGAGTTGTTCTCATCAAAATCGATGTCGGTAACAAAGAACTCGTCGGTACCAACCTTGATAACCGCCTTCTGGTTGTTCACCGTCGATATGCGGGGGCTGGAGAGAATCTGCACATTGCCCTGCTTGCCCAACAACTGGATCAGGCCGGTAAAATCGCCCGCCCGCACACTGGCGGAAAACAACCCGCCAATGTCGGAAGTCTGGATTGCCTGGCCAGCCAGCGACTGTGCCGTGAAATCTTCGGGCAAACCATCAGATGCGGTAATGCCCGACGCACTCTGGATATCCGACCAGTTGATACCCTGCTGGTAGCCTTCGTTCAGGGCAATTTCCAGGATCTTGGCCTCGAGAATCACCTGGCGCTGCATGATCAGTTCCGTGCGGCGCAAATAATCTTCCACCAGCTCGAGGTCTTTGGTGCCGGCACGGACCATGACCAGGCCGGCTTCCGGGTTTACGACAACTTGCGCACCGCCCCCTCCGACAATCATGGTCAGGGCATCGCGGATGCCTTTCCAGAAATCCGAAGCCGTTTCTGTCGAAATGGTGGTACCCACCAGACTGCGGGTTTCGCCCGAGCCGCCTCGGTCTGCAATACCGTTGTCACGGGCATTACCCGAGTTGCTGGCACCGGCACTGGTAACCTGGCCTGAACTGACCCGGGTTTCGGAGCCGCCCCGGCGCTTGAAATGCAGGTAGTCAATCGGGAACAGACGAGTCTGGATCTGGTTGGTGTTGATGCGGAACAGCCGGCCTGTCCGCGTGATATCGAGACCGTAAAGGTCGGCGGCAATATCCATGACTTCCGGTACCGTCACATCTCCCAGTCGCAGTTCGATGGTCGCGGTGACTTCCGGATGAACCACCGCATTGTAACGGGTGCCCTCCACCAGGGCCTGAAAAAAGCTGTCGGCGGGCACGCCGGCGGCATTGACGTCGAAGCGCTCGTCCAGCTCCGCGGTTCCCGACAAGGGCGGCAACAACGCCTCACTGACCGACTCGGGCACCGGTACGACTACTGGACGGGCGCCGGCTTCCGCAGGTGTACTTTGTTGCGCCTCTTCCAGAACCTCATCGATCGCCTGGGCGGCGTCTGTCGAGGTGGCGGTTGCCGAGCGCATCAGCGGATTACTGCTACAGGCTGCAAGCATCAAACTTAAAGCCAGCAAACCCGTGGTTTTCATCGTTGTCATGAGTATCCGATTATCTGTCATTGAGTTCCCCGAACCTGCGGAAGTCTCTCCAGGTACAACACCCGTTCGCGGCCGTTATCCGTCACCAGAACCCGATTCTGGTAAATCCGGATAACCCGTATGCGGTCAATCCCCTGGCCTTCCCTGAGGGCCTCACCTTCAATCACGGCGATACGCCGGTCCTTGCTGTAAAGAATGGAATCCAGCGACACCTTGCGCTCGGGCACTGGCGCAACGGCCCCGGATTCCAGACCCGGCGGGCGGGTCGGATCCTGCAGGGCAGAAGCGGCACCGGGAACCAGAGCCAGGGTTCCGGCAGTCAAAAGAACCCAGGGGCTGAGCCATTCGCGCACGCGTTGTTTCATATCAGACCCCCAGCCATGCCCGATCCAGACTCAGTGTTCGGACCCGTATAACGGCCTCACCGGAGGGCCAGTCACCGGCTCTGTATTCCAGCATGATCCAGCCCAGGCGTTCGTCCAGGGCCTCCAGCCGTTCCAGGTAATTCAGAACATTCAGGTAGCTGCCCGCGATACGGATTTCCACATCGTGGGCATAGAGCAGAGGCTCCGGTGGCTCCTGTTCTGCCTGCGATGGGGCCGAACCGGTCTCCGGAGCAAACACCGGCGTTGGTGTTTTCAGCTCCATGCCCCGAAGCACCAGAGCATCCTGAGCGGCCAGGATATCCCGCAAAAGAGTCACCATATCCGTCGGCGCTATCAATTGGCCGGTGGTATCCGCAATCTGTTGGTTCAGTCTGTCCAGCCTTTCCTGCCGGGCATTGAGTTGATTGCGCAATACACGGGAAGGATCGGTAGCGAGTTGTTCGTTAAGCGTCTGCTGCTCCGTAACAAGATCATTCCGGCTGGCAGACAGGGCCTGTATACGACTCTCCAGGCTCTGATGCATCTGCTGCAAGGGGGTGACGACCAACTCCCATCCCAGCACAATCACCAGCACCAGGGCTGTCAGCAGAATCAGTGCCCGCTCCCGGATCGGGCGCTGGTTGTACCATTCCGCCGCCTGTGCAGACCACTGGCCGAGAGGATTCGCCATCATCGGCCCTCCTCGTTCCGCTCGGTAGACACATGAAAATCAATCCAGTTCCCCTCTTCCGGCCGGGACAGGCGGAAGGCATCAAAGGTTCTACCACTGAAGGCCGGTTCCTCACCGAGATTCTCAAGATACAGGGGCACCTGTGCGGCCGAGCGGGTACGCCCTTCGATGGTTACCTGGCCGGGTTCCGACTCCAGGATCACGCCGGTCAACCAGACATCCTCGGGAATCTGCCGGGCAAGCGCAGCCATCTGGGGCGAGAATCGGCCCTCATCGGAAAGCACAAGGCTCTCTACCTTTTCCAGTAGTCGCTGGCGCCGGGCCAGCGTCTCGGTGACCCGGGCCAGGGCCGCTTGCACTTCCTGATCCGGCTGCCGGGCACGAACGGCTTCAGTAAGTTCCGCCACGCTCTGCTCCAATCGGGCATTCTGATGCTCCAGGTTGGCAACCCGCTTTGCCATCCCGGCATTCTGATAGCCAAAGACAGCTGCCACGGCCACCACCAAAACAAGGCCAAGGGCAAGGATTCCAAGTGCCGTAGTGGCCTGCAGTCTTTCTTTTTGCGGCCTTAATTCCTGGGTATAGAGGTTCACCTGCTGGATCATGAGCGAGCGACCTCCGGCAGCGGCAGGCCAGCACTCCAGGCCGGCAGGCAGCGGCTGTCCAGATCGGCATCCAGGCCGACTGCTTGCCAGTCGAGGGTTTCAATGCTTGCGGCAACATAGGAGGAAAGCATCGAGGCCAGAGGCAGAACGCTGTCGCGGGCAACCAGGCGAATTCTGGCGGGGGGCACCTGTCCTAGCTGGCTCTCGTAATAATCCAGTGAGCGCTGCATTTCCAGGGCCAGGGACTGAACCGCAGACTCTTGCCGGGCCGCATCACGAAGATCCGCGGATGTCACATCAAGGCGGCGGGACAGGTAAAGCGTGTTGTCTTTGCAGATTACCATCTGACCGTAGCTGTCTTTCAGATGAACCAGCGCCGCGCCCCGATTGTTCTCATCCAACCTGCATACCAGATTACGTAATGCCAGTTCCGCGATATCGATGCGGTCCAGCTCCAGACCGGCTTGACGGACCAGCTCCACCAGCCCGGAGACCAGCGATTTTCTGGCGGCGACCACATTGACCAGCTCTCCACGGCCGCGGGAGGCATCCGGGGGAAACGGAAATACATCCGAAACCGCGTCAGACGGGCTGAAATCGAGAAAATCCTTGAGCTTCCACTTCAGGGCATCGCCCAGCTCGGATTGTTCGATGCCTTCCGGGCGCTCCATCTGAAACACCTGGTATTGATCCAGCGGTAGAACCAGCGTTGTTGAAGCACCCGCCCAGCCATGCTCGTCAACCAGTGCCTGAAGAACCGCCTCGCGTTTGGCCGGCAGGCAGTCGACAAAACCGCACTGCGCCGAGTCAGTTGCGCCCGGCACTGCCCAGGCAATGCCGTCAGGACGAATTTCCAGGCAAACACGGCCACGCGTTCCTGAACGCCGGAACATTCCCGTTAGCTTGGGTATCAAAGAACTTCGTGTCATGGGGCCCATTGAACTGGAACCGGAGACTCTCGCCAGCCTCAAGTCGTTATTATGCTGCCTAAAAAACAGGCGCTTTTTACAATCGCTAACATGATAGTTGAGAAAGCGAACGTAACTCCACGGCTTTTTTGTTGATTTCACGTCCTTTTGCAAGGCGGTAACACAAAAAGCCCCCGCAAGGCGGAGGCTTCTTTTATATCGGGGACTTAAAACAATCCGACGATAAATTCGCCGCTAAAAGGGGATGTCATCATCAAAATCATCAACCGGCTCCGGCATACTACCGCCCTGCGAGGGCTGGTTGCTGTAGCCGCCAGACTGTTGCTGGGGCGGTGGATTGTTCTGCTGGCCGCCCTGATTGTTGTAGTCCGCCTGTTGCGGCCGTCCTGCCGGCGCACCCTGGCTCGTGCCGCCTTCGCCGCCACGGCTGTCAAGCATCTGCATCTGGCCATTGATATCCACCACGACCTCAGTGGTGTAAACATCCTGGCCTTCCTTGTTCTGCCATTTGCGGGTCTGCAGTTTGCCCTCAATATAGACCTTCGAGCCCTTGCGCAGGTACTGGCCGGCCACTTCAGCAATCTTGCCGAACATGACGACCCGGTGCCATTCGGTTTTCGGCACCAGTTGACCAGTCTGACGATCCTTGTAGCTCTCGTCTGTGGCAAGATTCAGATTCACCACGGCATTGCCGTTGGGAGTGTAGCGGGTATCCGGATCCTGCCCCAGATTACCGATAAGAATTACCTTGTTTACGCCTCGTGCCATGTTCTGCTCCTGACTCTGTTTTCAGGGACGCCCGCGTTCCGTGCGCGCCTCCGGATTTCAAGAATTGTTAGCCTGCCGGACAAAGGAAAAGTCCGCAAGTGATGCTTCATCAAAATGCTTACGGTCCACCTTAAGATAGGCGGTGGCATCGTCTTCAACAATAACCACATCCTCCACACCCGGCAGGCTGCGGAGATTGTCGTCAATACCGTCGTACTGGTCACTCATAACCCGCTGCAACTGTACCACGAAACTGGAGGTGTAGCCGGGGGAAGGCATGGTGAGGGCCACCAGCAACCACAGGCCGAGCACACAAACCATGAACCAGAGTACGCCCTCTGTGCCGGCAAGTTCCAGCAGGAACCCGCCCAGCGCGCCGCCGAGAAACGCCCCCATGAACTGGGACGTGGAGTAAACCCCCATCGCCGTACCCTTGCTGGCCGCCGGTGCTTCCTTGCTGATCAGCGATGGCAGGCTGGCTTCCAGCAGATTGAACGCCATAAAGAAGAAAAACAGCACAATCCATACAGCCATGAGACTGCCAGAAACCCCGGTAAACGCGGCCACCGCCAGAGTCAGCAAAGCAATGGCCCCACACAGTACCGGCTTCATCTTGCGTTTTTTCTCACCGATAATGATGAACGGCACCATGGCAAAGAATGAAGTGACCACCACACTAAGGTAAAACCACCAGTGGGAGCGGCTCGCCAGCCCGAACTTCTCCTGCAGCATGGAAGGAAAGACAAGAAACAGGGCGGTCAGCACCAGGTGCAGGGCAAATATACCGAAATCCAGCCGCAGCAACCGGCCATCCCGGACTACCCGACCCAGCATGTCTTTTGCGGGATGTGTATCGGCACTGATCTTGTGCTGATGAGGCGTCGGCACTACGCGGTGGACAACGATCAGCGCTACTACCGCCAGTACGGCGGTGACATAGAAAATACCGGACAATCCCCACCAGGCGCCAAGCAACGGGCCTAGAACCAGGGAAACCGAGAACGACAGCCCGATGGTGATGCCCACGGTGGCCATGGCCTTGGTGCGCTCCTCCTCCCGGGTCAAGTCACTGAGCAATGCCATCAGCACACTGGCAATGGCGCCCGCCCCCTGAAGAATCCGACCGGCAATCACAACGTATATGGAATCCGTGGCACCGGCCAGAAGGCTGCCAGAAGCGAACAGCACGAGACCGATGTAGATCATGCGCTTTCGTCCGACCCGGTCGGAGAGCATGCCAAAGGGAATCTGAAGCAAGGCCTGGCTCAGGCCGTAGGCGCCAATCGCAAAGCCAAGCAAGGCGGGCGTGGCGCCATCAAGCTCACTGCCGAGGAGCATGAACACCGGCATCACCATGAACAGTCCGAGCATGCGCATGGCGTAAACAGACGCCAAGGCAGAGACGGAGCGTTTTTCCAGCGCGTTCATGGCAATTACGTACCTCAGCCGGGGTTGAAAGCAGTCAGATTGAGGGCACATATCCCTCGCAGGCGGCGCATTGTAACAGAAGGCGCCGTAACGGGGGACCGGTCCCGATTCCGCGTCGTCTCCATCATTTTCGCCGCAGCAGGCGCAACGCGGTATAATTTCCGTTTTATCCAAGCGAGGTGTTATGGACCATATCCAGATCAAAGGGGCACGAACCCACAACCTGAAGAACATCGACCTGGATATGCCTAGGGACAAGTTCATCGTGATCACCGGCCTCTCCGGTTCCGGTAAGTCGTCCCTTGCGTTCGACACGCTTTACGCCGAAGGGCAGCGACGCTACGTCGAATCCCTGTCCACCTATGCCCGGCAGTTTCTCTCGATGATGGAGAAGCCGGATGTGGACCATATCGAGGGCCTGTCACCCGCGATTTCCATTGAACAGAAATCCACCTCGCACAACCCCCGCTCCACCGTCGGCACCATCACCGAAATCTACGATTACCTGCGCCTGCTCTTTGCGCGGGCCGGCGAGCCCCGCTGCCCCGACCACGGCCAGCCTCTGGAAGCTCAGACCATCAGCCAGATGGTTGACCAGGTGCTGGCAATGCCGGAGGAGAGTAAACTGATGATCCTGGCGCCGGTCATCCGTGACCGCAAGGGCGAGCATCTCCAGGTGATCGAAACCATGCGCAGCCAGGGGTTTATTCGCCTCCGGGTGGACGGCACCGTGTACGACATCGATGACGTGCCGGTTCTCGACAAGAAACGCAAGCACCAGATTGACGTCGTGGTCGACCGTTTCAAAGTCAAACCCGGCCTGGAACAGCGCCTTGCCGAGAGTTTTGAGACAGCACTGGAGCTGTCCGACGGTATTGCCCTGGTCGCACCGATGAGCGGAGATGGCGAACAACACACGTTTTCTGCCCGTTACGCCTGTACCCTGTGCGGCTATGCCCTGAGCGAACTGGAGCCCCGGATATTCTCCTTCAACAACCCGGCAGGCGCCTGCCCGACCTGCGATGGCCTGGGCGTCAAACAGTTCTTCGATCCGGAAAAGATCGTCCAGCATCCCGAGGCGACCCTTGCCTCCGGCGCCATCAAAGGCTGGGATCGCAGAGCGGTTTACTACTTCCAGATGCTCGGCAGCGTCGCGGACCATTATGGTATCGATCTGGAGACACCCTGGGAGGAACTTCCGGAGGATTTCCGCGAAGTCCTGCTGTTCGGCTCGGGCAGTGAAGCTATTCCCTTCCGGTACGTGAATTCCCGGGGCCACATCATGGAGAAGGCCCATCCGTTCGAGGGCATTCTTCCCAACCTGGAGCGACGATACCGGGAAACCGAATCCCAGAGCATGCGGGAGGAACTGGCTCGCAATCTCAGCACCCAGCCCTGCAAGGATTGCGGGGGTTCGCGCCTGCGTCGCAGCGCCCGCAATGTGTTCATTGAAGACCACAACATTTCCGACGTAACCCATCTGCCGGTTGGCGATGCCCACGATTATTTCCACACTCTGGCGTTGCCGGGCACGAAAGGTGAAATCGCGGAGAAAATTCTCAAGGAGGTGCGCCAGCGCCTGCAGTTTCTGGTAAACGTGGGGCTGGAATACCTGACCCTCGAACGTAGCGCAGACACCCTGTCCGGGGGCGAAGCCCAGCGCATCCGGCTGGCCAGCCAGATTGGTGCAGGGCTCGTGGGCGTCATGTACATCCTCGACGAGCCCTCCATCGGACTGCATCAACGGGACAACGACCGGCTGCTGGCCACCCTCACCCATCTCAGGGACCTGGGCAACACGGTCATTGTCGTCGAGCACGATGAAGACGCCATCCGCGCGGCCGATCACGTAATCGACATCGGCCCCGGCGCTGGTATCCACGGGGGACATATAATTGGCCAGGGAACGCCCCAGCAGATCATCGACAACCCGGACTCCCTCACTGGCCAATACCTGAACGGGACCCGCGAGATCGCGATTCCCGAACAGCGAAACAAGGGCAATGGCAAGCTCGTCACCCTCGCTGGCGCCACCGGCAATAACCTCAGGGATGTCACTCTCAACCTGCCGTTGGGTGTGCTGACTTGCGTTACCGGTGTCTCCGGTTCGGGCAAATCAACGCTGATCAACAGCACCCTGTATCCGGTGGCAGCCGCAAAACTCAACAAAGCCACCAGCCTGACTCATGCGCCCTACCAATCGCTCAAGGGTCTGGATCACCTGGATAAGGTCATCGACATTGATCAGAGCCCGATTGGCCGAACCCCGCGCTCCAACCCCGCCACCTACACCGGCCTGTTTACCCCGATCCGTGAGCTCTTTGCCGGCACCCAGGAGGCCCGCTCACGCGGCTACAAGCCCGGGCGATTTTCTTTCAACGTTAAAGGTGGCCGGTGCGAAGCCTGCCAGGGCGACGGCGTAATCAAGGTGGAGATGCACTTCCTGCCGGATGTCTACGTTCCCTGCGATGTCTGCAAGGGCAAACGCTACAACCGGGAAACACTGGAAGTTCGCTACAAGGGCAAGAACATCAACGAAGTACTGGAAATGACTGTGGAGGAAGGACGCGAGTTCTTCGATGCGGTGCCTTTCCTGGCCCGCAAGCTGCAAACCCTGATGGATGTGGGCCTCTCCTATATCCGTCTGGGACAAAGCGCGGTGACGCTCTCAGGCGGGGAAGCCCAGCGGGTGAAGCTGGCCAAGGAACTGTCCAAGCGGGATACCGGCAAGACCCTCTACATTCTGGACGAGCCTACCACCGGCCTGCACTTCTACGACATCCAGCAATTGCTCAACGTTCTGGAGCGGCTACGTGATCACGGCAACACCATCGTGGTAATTGAACACAACCTCGACGTGATCAAGACGGCGGACTGGATTGTCGACCTCGGCCCCGAGGGCGGCTCCGGCGGCGGGCAGATTATTGCCGAGGGTACACCCGAGGAGGTTGCAGAGAACGCCGCTTCTCACACAGGCCGCTATCTGAAGCCGATGCTGACGAAGTAATTGGCGGGCAATGCAAAACTCGGTCGGCCCGGGGGTGAGGGTGTATTTTCTGCCGGGAAAAGATGTCTGAGCGAAGCGAGTTATTTTCCCAAAGAAAATACACCCTCACCCCCGGGCCGTAAGCGGCCGGTAATCCCGTCTTGAGTCAGGCGCTGTCGCCGTCAGGATAGTGTCCACTTATTTTCTAGTGGACACTTAACATGAGCGAAGTAAGCGTAACCAAGCCCTACCAACGCCGTCGCCGGTTTTCCCGGGAATTCAAAGCCCAGATTGTTGCCCAGTGCCTGGAACCCGGTGCCTCCGTTTCCCGAATCTCACTGGATAACGGTCTCAACGCCAACATGGTCCGGCGCTGGATAAGTGAAGCTCAGAGACCGGATAAAACACCAGCAACACCGGGATTTGTTCCGGTTAATCTGCCAGTGGCAACCTCTGCACCGGGCAACCCATCGGTCTCGGATAGGCGTAGCACCATCCGTATCAAGATTCCCCGCGCCGGCGGTGCGGTCGTGGTGGAGTGGCCTGCGGAGCAGGCCCATCAGTGTGCCGCATTGCTGCGGGATCTATTGGGATGATCCGTATCGATGAGATCTGGCTGGCTACCGAGCCGCTGGATATGCGGGCGGGGCCGGACAAGGCGCTGGCGCGAGTCATTCAGGTGTTTGGTTCAGCCAGGCCGCATTGCGCCTATCTGTTCGCCAACAAACGGGGCAACCGGATGAAGGTGTTGATCCACGATGGTCTTGGCATCTGGTTGTGTGCCCGCCGGCTGAACCGGGGCAAATTCCACTGGGGTGAAACCTGGCGCGGTGAGCAACTGCGCCTGACCGAAGAGCAGTTGTCCGCCCTGGTTCAGGGCCTGCCCTGGCAACGCCTTGGGGCCGACGGCGTTATCTCTATCCTGTAACCACAAGTGCCGTAATGCCGCTATAGCCAGAACCGCGAATCGCTTGCGGCTCATGGGCTTGGCATACTAGGCGGCATGACTCAGCGCCCCGATATCAACCAACTCTCTGCCGATCAGCTCCGAGCCCTGGCGACGGAACTGATGGACTCTCTGGACGCCAAGGATCAAGTCTTGGGCCGGAAGGAGCGGGAGTTGGTGCGCAGCAATGCGATCATCGAGAAGCTGACCCACGAAGTAGCCATCCTCAAGCGTCACAAGTACGCTCGCCGCAGTGAGCAACTCGATGCTGTTCAGGGGAAACTGCTGGACGAACTGATCGACAGTGACCTGGCGGCGATCGAAGCCGAGCTTGAACAGGCGATGACAGAGGAGCAGAAAGCGGCCCGGCCAAAGCAGAAGCCCAAGCGCACCCCGCTGCCACCAGAACTGCCTCGCACCCTGATCCACCACGAACCGGACAACACTCACTGCCAGTGCGGCTGCCAGCTCAAGCGCATTGGTGAAG